>QWCH01000122.1_pt1 | contig 125098 bp, 100 predicted proteins | sample 1972671 | NCBI WGS metagenome assembly QWCH01 (sample SAMN09866713, study PRJNA288562) | Human gut metagenome isolate term3_stool, whole genome shotgun sequencing... | isolation source: gut | host: Homo sapiens | place: USA: California
ATATTTTCAGATCTCACAACTTCAAAATCTAATATTTCACCAGAATCTAAATCCATGACACTAAATAAAGCTCCTACTAATAATCTTGGCTCAGGCTTAGGTAAGCCTACCATGTCCTTATTATTTCTTTTCTTATCAAATATGCTTTTTCTCTTTTTCTCGTACGTAACTTTATGAGTCTCTATATGCCAAGGGGTACCTTTCATCCTTTCCACACCCATTTTCCGTTCCTCCTTAATGATGATTCTTATGTTATTGAATATTATAATTTAATTTACGTTAATTACTTAAGCATATTATACCTAATTCTATCTTTTCCTGGTTAGAATATATGAGTTATCTCAAACCTCCATCCTTCCCTATAAAAAATACTACATAGTCTATTCTTAAAATATGAGTCTTAACAGTTGTTAGTATACATTAAGATTTTTTTATTAAAAAATGCAAGACTTGAATAAGAAAAAGTTTATATTATAAACATAAACATAGTGTACTTAACCTATCTAATTACACTATTTTTCAACCTTTTGAAGTTGACAAATGTTTTCACCATATAATAGAATGTATGTATAAAAATGTGTTATTTTTACAAAAAAAGGAGGAAATAATAATGGAAAAATTTAAGAGGTATTTGTCATTAATCATGACATTTTTTATTTTGTTGACATCAATACCTGTTTTTGCAACAGAACAAGATGAAAAACCTAATGACATAAAAAATCATTGGGCAGAAAAACAAATTAAATGGTCCTATGACAAAGGCTACCTATCAGGATACCCTGATGGCAGTTTCAAACCACAAGATAACATGACAAATGCAGAGTATATCTCATTAATTATTAGGATTTTAAATGGAAATAAAGAAATAAGAATTGATGATTCTAATAAGCAAATGTGGTATAGCAAGTTCATAGCTAAAGCAATAGAAATTGGTGCTATCAATAAAGTAGAAAACTTCGAACCTGGTAATAATGTCACTAGAGATGAAGCTTTAAGACTATTAGCTTTCGCCTATTCAGTTAAGGGTGATGTTAATATGCTTGATAAGTTCACTGATAAAGACCAAGTAATAAACAAAGAAGCTATTGCAGGCCTACTTGAAAAAAGTGTAGTTAGTGGTTATCCAGATGATACTTTAAAACCTAATAATCCAATTACTAGAGCTGAAATTGCTAGTATTGTTTATAGAGGAGAAGAAGTAGCTAAGTTAACTAAAATAGACATTGACAAAAAAGATGATTTCAACATTAAAGCAATTCAAGCAAAAGAATCTGACAGGACTAATAAATCTTATTCTTGGAATTATTTTTATAATAAAGATAACAGAGATGACTACAAACAACCTGAAGAAAACATAACTCCAGATAACAAAACTGATGAAAAAGATGCTTTGTTGCAAAAATTAAGTGCATTACTTAGTAAAGAGCCTGAGGTTAAGGATTCTTCCAACTACAAAAATGCAGATCAAGATAAAAAGACAGCCTATGACAGTGCCATTGATGAAGGCAAGAAAATAACTAAAGATAACACATTAGAAGAAATTAAAGAGGCTATAAAAAACATTGAAGATAGTCAAAAAGCACTTAGACCTAAGAGCGCAAATATAAAAGAAGAAGCTACAAGTGTCATCAATGAATCTAAAAAAGATGACAAAGAAGTGGACACTGAAGAAGATCTTGATAGAAAACTTAAGGAATCAAGAATTCAAGTAGATAACCTAGATGGCGACTACTCAATCATAGCCCTTGAAAAGAACTTAACTGTAAAAGGTAGAGTTATCGGCAATGAAGATGTTGTTGAAGTAGGAGCTACTATTGTTACTGTAGATAAGGAAACTCAACTTGATGGTGAAAACATTAAATTAAATGGCAAAGAATTTACTATTGATTTCTCCAACCTAAAACCAGGATCTAATAAAGTAAATATTTATGCTTATTTAGCCGACGGAACACTTGTAGAGAAAGTAATCTTTATTGAAACCATTACTAAAGAACTAACTTCTAACAAAGAAGCGATTTTTATTGAAGATTCCGATGACGCAAATGAAGAAACCCTAAACGACATCACTGTTTTCAACTCTAAATCAGATTCTGATGTTAAATATATTGGAGTATTAAATGGCACTAAAACTAGCGATTCTATCAGTAAAACAAATATAGATAAGAAACCTGTCTTGTTTATTAGAGTGGGAACATATGTAGCTAGACAACTTGATAGTGTAGTTACTGAAGATAATGTAAGAAGTGATATCGACGAATCCAGAAGTGATGAATTTTTACCAAACACAACTTACTACAAAACATCATCTGTAGAATTTGAAGATTTAATTGAAGAAGATGAAATTAACCTATTCTTCTCAGGTTTTGATAATTCTTATGAACCTGAAATGATTTTTAACGAAAATCTATCTGAAGAATTAGAAAAGTTTGTAAAAGATAATAATCTTGATATCTTAGAAGACATTGATGAAGAAAATAATGAAGAAACTAATGATTCCCCTACTCCTTTAATCAATGACGAATTAAGCAATGAAAACAATACTATTCTTAATGACTCTATGGAAGATAGTTTATTTGTAAATGGATTTTCAATGAGTGACGAGATTATCCCAGCTGCATTGGCAACATCCAATAAAAGTGCAGAATATGCTAGCAGAATAAGTGTATCAGGTAAACCAAGTGGACGCACTATTACTCTCCCAGCCCTATTTAGCTCTAAAGGTATTATAGCTAAAGGACAAGTAGAAAATCTAAATAAATACACATGGATGTCACTACATGGTGGGGTAGCAAAGGGAACAAATATATCAACACTAAAAAAAGATGAAGCTGATAAATTTGCTAAATCAATGATAGATGATTTGTGGAATATGTTCTTTGAGGACCAAACAATAAGTAAAAATGCTTCATGTGAGGGAGCCATCCGCAGTTCTGTTGGGGTTAATGCCGACATACCTTTAATTGATAAAGACAACAAAAACGCAAAAGCTAATCTAACTTGTGATGCTATTTATAATGCTATTATTCAAAGTAGCATAAAGATGAATATGCAATACTCTAAGAAGGGATTAGAAATATTTGATTTAATCTCTAGTTTTAAAGCTACAAATGAAAGTGACATCAATATAGAGCTTAATGCAGATGCCAATCTTTCAGCCATCTTAAAAGAATTTGTTGTTAATAAAGACAAGGCAGTTAAAAAGAATAAGAAAGTAAGTAATAAATATACATTATTAAATAAAACAAATAGCGATAATCATAAGTTTTATTTTGCTTCAGTTATTGTATCTCCTATGAATACAACTAACGCAAGGGTTGTTTTCTCCGACGGAAGAAGTGTTAAAGTGTCTGATCTAATAGCATTAACTTTTGACCTTTATTTTACATCTGAAGGAAAACTTAAGATTGAATTTAACGATAAAAGAAAATCAACTGCCTCTTTGAATGGTAGGGTTGCTTTATTTAATAACAATCTTGAAAATGAAACTGTAAAAAAGATTAAAAACAAAAAAGATAAATCTAAGATAATAAATACAAGTGTAAGTAATTACAAAGTGTATTACTCTTTTACAGACTTTTCTGACTACAAAAGTTACACATCGCTAAAAGGAAGATTAGACCTAAACAATAAACTTGCTGTTGAATTGTCTCCTAGAATTGTTGGAAAGAGATTCTTATATTTAGACACAGGTCTTAAGGATGACTTTGTTGCAGAAGGTGAAGTTTTCTACTACAAAGAATCTAAAAACAATAAAAAAACATTTGAGGATTCTGGAGTATCTGGAAAAATAACTAATACAATAAGCTGTTTTTTAAATTTAAATTTAGAAAACTTCAAGATTAAAGGGAAAAATAGTTTTAAGTTGATTAACCCTATAACAATCCACGAATTTAAAAAAGAGATAGAAAAGAAAAATCCACCAATTACTTTTTTATTCGATAAGAAAACTCAGACTTTAAACGGATGTGCCGTTGATCACAAATATAAGAGCAAAACAATTGTTGTTCCAGAAAAAATTGACGGTGTTCCCGTAAAACATATTGGGGATGACGTATTTAAGAATAATAAAAATATTAAAAAAATAAAGCGAAAATCTAACAATAATAAGAAGGTGATGTACAGTTCTAATAGCATCAACACACTTGCACATTCACAGTTTTCCACATTATTATTTTCAAACAATCAACTTGATTATAGCGGTGAAGATTCTCAAATAGTTTATCTTCCAGACACAATAGAGTCTATAGGAAAAAATGCGTTTAGTAATTGTGATATTGACGAATTTGATTTACCAATCTCTTTAATCAAAATAGACGAAGCGGCATTTGCTTATAATAAACTAAAAAGTCTAACCTTACCTACTTCACTTAAAGAAATAGGAAAAGCTGCTTTCTTTGAAAACGAGCTAACTCAAGTTGAATTAAATAATTCAATTGAAAATATTGGAGATTTCGCTTTTTATAACAACAATATCGAAAAAATTAATTTTCCAGATTCAATAAAAGAAATCGGTGAGCTAGCTTTTTACCAAAACAACATAAAAGAAGTCAAGATTCCAAAATCTTTATTAATAATAAAACATGGTGTTTTTGGAAAAAATAAAATTGAAAAAGTTAATATAGGTAATTCAATTATAGAAATTGAAGATGGTGCTTTTTCAAACAATAACTTAAAAAGAGTATCTATACCTAATTCTGTTGTTAAATTAGGTAAAATGGTTTTTTCTGAAAATCAATTATCAGACGTAGAGTATCCAGATTCTTTAGACTATATTCCAGAAATGGTATTTTATAAGAATCAATTGACACATTTCAATATTAATAACAATATAAAAATTATTGGAATGAGTTCTTTTGATTCTAATAAGCTAACTAATTTAACTATACCTAACTCTGTAGAAAAAATAGGCAAAGGAGCATTTGCACATAATCAGCTTGTGAACCTAATTTTGCCGAAAAAATCTATAGAATATGGACAAGATGCTTTTAGAGATAATAAATTGACAAGAGTTGAAATCACAGGATATAGATACGATCCTCTGACTATCTTCGATGCAAATGTTGAGGTTATAAAATTACCTTAGTATATTCTATAAAATTAAATTTTACAAAAGCAGGTGTGAAAAATTATTCATACCTGCTTTTTTTTTAATAAAATCAACTGAATTACAGAAAAAAGGGTATAAAAGAACTAAGGAAGTAGTTGTGACATGCTATCAAAAAATAACAACAGAAAAAGACTCTATAATATCTGTTGGGGATTAAATCTCTAACAGATATTATAGAGTCAATAATTTTTCCAAAATAAAAATCCCAAGCTAGGCTTGGGGGCTTTTAATCTCTTGACTGAATGATAAAGGCTGAGCCCTGATTAATTTTTATAGTGGCACTATCTCCCACCATTTCATTGCTAACTCCCCTGCTAGGATTTTCTGAATTAATTTCAAGGTCCTCTACTTCATAATAGAGTCCCTTAGTTGTAAAGTTCATCCTATCACCAGCATTTATTAAAGAAAAATATTTTTTATTGGTTCTGACAAAGTCGTAAGAACCTTCTTCTACATAAATAACTTCATTGTAGTCGTCTTCTATCTTCGCACTTATTCCCTTTTTATATAATTTTTTAAGGTTCAATAGATTTGCAAGTTCATGGTCAAGTCTTGTACCTAAGGCTCCAAGAATTACAATATCCTTATAGCCCTCATCAACTAAGTAAGACAAGGCGAGCTCTGTGTCAGTGAAGTCTTTTTTGGCTGGAAATTTTTTTACTTCTATCTTGTGTTCCTTAATATAATCTAAAGCATAATCACCAATTGAATCAAGGTCTCCCAAGAGTAGGTCAGCTCCTAGGTCATACTTCATAAGAAGTCTTGCACCACCATCTGCTACAATTATAAACCTGTCTGGATACTTTTCTATTAATTCTTTAGAAACTTGCCTGCCAGCAGAAATTAAAAGTGCTTTTTTCATAAGAGTTCCTTAAAGGCCTTTATATTTTCTCTAGTTTTGTCTTTTTGAAAAATTGCAGAGCCAGCAACAAGTATGTCTGCTCCAGCAGCTAGAACTTCCTTTGCGTTGTCTAGCTTGACACCGCCGTCAACTTCTATTAAGGTATTGATATTTCTTTCTTCAATCATCTTCTTAACTTCAGAAATTTTTCTAAGTGCAGATGGAATGAATTTTTGTCCCCCAAAACCTGGGTTAACGCTCATGATTAAAACTAGGTCTAACTTGTCCAAAGTATAGTCTAAGACTTCAAGACTATCTGATGGATTTAGGGCAAGTCCTGCCTTCATACCATGAGACTTAATAAGTGAAAGAGTCCTATCAAGGTGCTTTGTTGTGCTTGGATGGATAGTGATAATATCAGAGCCTGCATTTTTAAAATCCTCAATAAAATTTTCTGGCCTTTCAATCATTAGGTGGGTGTCAAAGGGAATATCTGTTAAGTGTCTCAAGGATTTTACAATACCTGGACCATAGGAAATATTTGGCACATAATTTCCATCCATGATATCAAGGTGAAAAAAGTCAACTTTTTCTTCATTTAGTATCTTTATTTCTTTTTCTAAATTTGTAAAATCTGCTGAGAGTAGTGATGGTGAAATCATTAGTATTCTCCTTTGCTTTTTAATTCTTCAAAAATGTATAAGTAGTTTTCGTATCTTTCTTTTTCAATTTTTCCAGCTTCAAGAGCTTCCTTTACTCCACACTGTGGTTCTCTTATGTGGTTGCAGTTGTTAAACTTGCAAGATGAATATTTTTCAAATTCTCTAAAATAATTTTTCAATTCATCGCTATTAATATTTAAGCTTAAGGAAGAAAAACCTGGCGTGTCAAATATATAAATGTCATCTTTAAATAAAATTTCTGTGTGTCTTGTTGTGTGCTTTCCTCTTCTCGTCTTGTCAGAAACTTTTCCAACTTCTACGTCCTTGTCTAATATCCTAGAAGTTATTGTTGACTTGCCTGCACCACTGACGCCACATAAGGCAACAGTCTTTCCCCTTATATAATATCTTAAGTCCTCTATGGAGTTATCCTTTTTTGAAATCATAAAAGTTTTAAATCCAGAGTTTTCATAAAGCTTTGCTAGTTTCTCACTTTCTTCCCTATCGAGGTCACACTTATTTATGACAATTGCCACATCTATGCCTTGGTCCTCTGCCTGGATAATAGTCTTGTCTATTGTCATTAAATTATATTTTGGATCCATAACAGGAACAACAACTAGAGCCATGTCAACATTGGCAACTTTTGGCCTTGTGAGCATATTTTTTCTGGGATATACTTTTTCAATATATCCCAGAGTCTTTTCTTCAAACTTAAATTCAACATTGTCACCAACTATAGGATCTACCTTGGAATGTCTAAAATTTCCTCTCGCTCTTGTTTCATAAACTTGTCCCTCAGCAAGAATATAGTAGAAGCCACCAGTTAGTTTTATTATCTTTCCAATCATTATCTTATCTTCTCAGTTTTTACAAGGTTGCCATCAACATAAATGTTGTATTCACCAGGTCCAATAAGTTCAACGCTAGCAACATCTCCAGCTTCAACATTGTAATTCCAAACAGTTTGACCACCAGTTTTATTTCCACTTCCATCTTTTACCCTGTCTGCAGAAACTTTGTGGCTTTCGCCATCATCAGGTACCTTAACCTTTATGTGGTTTACCTTGTTAAAATTATCTTCTTTGTTGCTTTCATCGCTATTCTTATCATCATTTCTATCTTCATCTTCAACTTTAGGACCCTTTGAGATATAAAGTGTAACAGTTGAACCCTTTTCTACACTTGTTTTTGCCTTTGGATCCATGTCATAAACTTGACCTTCAGAAACCTTGTTACTATGTCCATTTTCTATAACTACAGTAAGTCCAAAACTCTTTAATTGATTTACAACAACATCTTGGTCCATTCCCTTGTAGTCGCTTAGGACAACAGGAGTCTTATCTTGTCCCTTAGAGACAATAAGTTTAACCGCTGTTCCTCTTTTTACAGAGTAACCTCCATCAGGGTTTGAATAAATTACCTTGCCTTCTTCAACAGTGTCATTAAATTCTTCTTCTACAGAACCTAGTTTTAATGAATTTTCTTCAAGAAGCTTTTTAGCTTCTTCTTCTGACAATCCCTTAAGTGGTGGAACTGGTACAGAATCTGGAAGTTCATTAATCTCAAGGGTAATTGTTGTTCCCTTCTCAACTGAAGTTCCTTCTTCTGGATTTTGTCCTAATACCACACCATCAGGTTCCTTTTCATTTTCCACTGTATTTACATCCAAGACTAAGCCCTGAGCTTCTATAAGTTCTTTAGCCTCTTCTCTTGTCTTTCCAATGTAATTTTCAACAGCAATTTTTTCAACAACATCGCCTGACTTCATTCCCTTTATTGCCTTTGGTACTACATAGATTAAAAGAGCAATGATTACGATAGCTGAGAATATTCCAAGAAGGGCTGGTGCCACAGATTTTTTCTTTTTAACAACCTTCTTAGGTTTATTTGGTCTTTTAGCATCAAGATTATTTGAATGATTCCTATTAGGTCTTCTGTTAATAGGAGGTGTGACAAAGGCAGTATTGTCATCTTCCTCGTAAACCCTATTTACTGAAAAAGTCCTTGCTCCCATTGTGTAATCTTTAATGTCTTTAATGAGTTCAAAGACATCCTTATACCTGTGATCTGGATCCTTTTCTGTCATCTTTAGAACTAGGGCATCAACAGATGGGTCAAGACTCTTTATAAATTCAGAAGGCCTTGGCATCTGAGATTGCACTTGCATAAGGGCAACTGAAACTGGATTGTCTGCATCAAAAGGCAGCCTTCCTGTTAGCATTTCAAAAAGAACAATGCCCAGAGAATAAATGTCAGACCTGTTGTCTACTTTTGCACCCCTAGCTTGTTCAGGTGAAAAATAGTGAACAGAACCCATAACGGCATTTGTCGCTGTAACAGTTGTGTTGTCTGCCACTCTCGCTATTCCAAAGTCTGTAACCTTTATCCTGTCGTCTCTTGTTACCATAATATTTTGAGACTTAATATCTCTATGGACTATGTGCTTAGAGTGAGCAACCTTTAAGGCTTCAGCAATTTGTATGCAGTAGTTTAGAGCCCTCTTTTCAGAAAGTCTTCCCTCGTCATTAATCAAGTCCTTAAGAGTTTTTCCATCAATATATTCCATTACAATGTAGTGAACTTCCTTATCTTGGATTTTTTCAGTTCCAACATCGTATATACTAACTATATTTGGATGAGAGATACTTGCTGCTGCAAGGGACTCCCTCTTAAATTTTCTTATAAAGTTGTTATCTTCGTTATATTCTAATTTTAGAACCTTAATGGCAACTATCCTATCAAGTTTGCTGTCATGAGCCTTAAAAACATTGCCCATACCGCCAGTGCCAATTTTTTCTAATATTTCGTATCTATTTCCTAAAATTTTATTAATCATTGCCCACCTACTCATTAAATACTAAAATAAATGTAATATTATCCATGCCACCATTTTTTAGGGCTAAGTCAAGAAGCATATCCCTAGCTTCTTCAGGGCTGTTCTCTTTTACAATCTTAAATATTTCCTCATCAGGAACCATATTTGTAAGCCCGTCTGAACAAAATAAAAATACATCCTTATCCTTAATGTTAAGAGTGTTAACTATAACCTCTATATCAGATGTGGTCCCCATAGCCTTAGTTAAGACATTTTTCTTGGGGTGATTTTTTGCTTCTTCTTCCGTAATTTCTCCAATTTCAATTAGATAATTTACAAAGGAATCATCTTTAGTTATTTGTTCCATATCTTCATTTATCCTATAGATTCTTGAATCTCCTATGTTTGAATAAATAAGAACATCATCTAAGATAAGTCCACTTGATAAAGTAGTTCCCATTCCCCTGTAATCTTCATTTTCTTGGGAGCTTTCATAGATTTTTTTATTGGCATCTCGAATAGAAGAAGAGAGAATTTCTATTGCATCATCAATGCTTATCACTTCCCTTTCTCCTGCAAAGTCTTCACCAATTATTTCAGTTGCCATCTTAGATGCTCTTTCACCTGCAAGATGGCCTCCCATTCCATCAGCCAATACATATAAGTTTTTTGATTCATTTACATAATATGAATCTTCATTGTTTTTTCTGTAGTTACCTACATTTGTTGCTGATACTACTTTCATTCATTTCACCTCGATCTTACGCCTAAGTTGTCCACATGAGGCACTGATGTCGCTACCTAGTTCTCTTCTTATTGTTACATTAAATCCCTTTTTCTCAAGTTTGTTTTTGAAGTCATTGATCTCAGCCTTAGAAGGCCTTTTCTCATCAAATTCTTCTATGGGATTTAAGGGAATTAAGTTTATGTGACACTTTAAGTTTTTTGCAAAGCTATAAAGTTCATCAATGTTTTCAATTCCATCATTTTGATTTTTTATCATTGTATATTCAAAGGTAATCCTATTATTTGTCTTCTTGACATAATATTCCAAGGATTTTTTTAGTTCAGCCAGATTAAAACGCCTATTAATTGGCATTAGTGCTGACCTATCTTTGTCATTAGTTTGATGTAGACTAACTGCTAGGTTAATTGGAAGATTTAAATCCGCCAGATCATAAATCTTATCAGCTACTCCACAAGTTGAAATTGTAATATTTCTATAGGAGGTGTTGTGGCCCTTCTCGTCGTGAAGAAGTTTTATAAACCTAATTACTTCATCAAAGTTATCAAGAGGCTCTCCACTTCCCATCAATATAAAGTTTGAAATTTTTATATTGTATTTATTTTCGATTTCATAAACCTGTCCTAGCATTTCGCCAGCACTTAGGTTCCTAACAAGACCAGACTTTGTTGAAGCACAAAAATCACAACCCATCCTGCATCCAACTTGAGTTGACACACATTGGGAATAACCATGCTTGTATTCCATTAAGACACCTTCAATTAGGTTTCCATCTTTTAATTTAAAGAGCATCTTTCTAGTTTCATCTAAGTCTGAGTCGAAACTTTTAAAAATTTCAATCTTATTTTTTTCTTCGTCTTTTATAAGAGAGATGGCTTTTGCCGAAAGATTTGAGTTCTCCACATCATATCTCTTTTTGTCGTGGAAAAAAGTAAAAAGTTGCGTGCCCCTAAAGGCTTTTTCTTTTCTATCTTCAAAAAATTGGCGCAGTTCATCTTCATACATAGAATTTAATTCCATTAAAACCACCTATTCATCTAATCATTATACCATTAGACATCTACAAATAAAAATAGATTTAAAGAAATTAATCAAATACAAAAAAAGACTGTGAAAAAATTTCACAGCCTTTAACAATTATTAATTTTTTCTAAGAGACAAATAGAAAAACCATCTGAACCATCTACTGATGGGAAGAGTTTTAATACATCCTTGTCTCTTAATTTTTTTATCTTAAAGTTTTCGTTCTCTTTTAAGAAGTTCTCGATAACATCTTCGTTCTCAATCTTTGATAGAGAACAAGTTGAGTAAAGCAAAAGTCCCTTTTCTCTTACATACTCTTTGGCCTTGTTTAAAATTTCTAATTGAATCACTCCAAGTTCCTTTAAGTCATCAATCCCCTTATTCCACTTTATGTCAGGCTTTTTCCTATAAAGGCCTGTCCCAGAGCAAGGTGCATCGACTAAGACATAATCAAAGTTATTAATAAACTCTTCATTCAAGACTCTAGCATCATTAACCCTTGGAGATATGTTTGTGCATCCAAGTCTCTTGGCATTTTCCTTTATTAGTTTTATTTTTCCTTTAGACTTGTCACAGGCAATAATTTCTCCTGTGTTATCCATGAGCTGTGATAAGTGAGTAGTTTTTCCACCAGGTGCTGCACAAAGATCAAGTACTTTTGAATCCTTGCTTGGATTTAAGAAAGTAGAAACCAAAATAGATCCTAGGTCTTGTACATAAAAGTGACCTTTTTCAAAAAATTCTGTGTCTATTATTCCATTGGGATTTAAAACATTTAGGGCATTCACATAAGTTGTTTCTTCGATGTCAAATCCAGACTCAGTTAAGTTTTTAATAAGCTCATCTCTATTAATTTTCAAAGTGTTAACCCTAATAGTAAAGGGTGGTTTCTCATTATTTGCCTTTAAAAGTTTTTTTGTAAATTCTTCTCCATACTTGTCATAGAAGTACTCTGTATAAAATCTTGGATGGGAATAATAAGTTGAGAGATTATCTATAGAGTTCTTTAAGGTAACTTGAAGAGCTTTCTCTTTTGAAATACTTCTCAGAATTCCATTTGTAAAAGAAATCGATCCCTTGTTGCCATAAATTTTTGCAAGATTAACAGATTCATCAACTATAGAATAATCAGGAACCTTGTCGAGAAAATACATTTGATAAATTGCCATCTCCAAGATGCTAAGTATAATTTTGTGAATCCTATTAAATTTAACTTTAGAATTCTCTTTTATAACGTAGTCTAAGTAAGTTTTGTTTCTGACAACACCTGTTGTTATTTCTTTAATGAAAGCAAAGTCTCTTTCATCAATCTTTGATGCTTTTAAAATCTCTAAACTTTCCTCTAAAAATGTCCCCTTATAGAGGACATCGTTAATTATTTGTAGTGCTTTTTCTCTTGCGTTCTTCATTAATCTCTTCTTCCAAATATACTAAGTAGTCTCAAAAATTGTCCAATTGCAACTAAAGTAGATGCAACGTAAGTTAGTGCTGCTGCACTTAAAACTTCCCTTGTGCCTTTTAAATCTTCATCTGATATAATTCCCATGGCAAGTTCTTCTTTCGCCCTACTTGATGCGTTAAATTCAACAGGCAAGGTCACAATTTGAAATAAAACTGCAAAGAAAAATAAAGCAATACCTAACTTAGTAAAAAATACTGAGAAGAAAAATCCTAATATTATTAAAAAGAAGGATACTTGTGTGCCAAGATTTGCAAGTGGAACTAGGGCTGCCCTAATCTTTAGGGGAGCATAATCAACTGAATCTTGGATCGCATGTCCAACTTCATGAGCTGCAATAGAAACTGATGCAATAGAATTTCTATAATAGACATCTCTTGATAGGTTTAGAGTCTTATCTCTAGGATCATAGTGGTCCGAAAGTTTTCCATCAACCATCCTAATGCTTACATTTGAAAGTCCATTTCTATCTAAAATTTCTCTAGCAACTTCTGCACCACTTAGATTTGTTGATGCTGGAATTTTTTTATATTTTTCATAAGCAGAGCTAATTTTTGCCTGTGCATACATGGCAAGAATTAAGCCTGGTAGTATATAAATTAAATAAGAGAAATCATAAGTGTAAAAATATGGTCCAAACATTATTTTCCTCCAATCACATAATTTTCTTGGAATTTATTTCCTCGTAAGAAATCATCTATTCCCATGGCCCTTTTGCCTGGTGCTTGTATTTCTTTAACAGAAATTGCCCCATCACCTGTTTTAATAATTAATTCTTTGTCAGATTTTATTATCCTTCCTGCTTCTAAATCACTATTGTTTTCAAGTTCTTCTGCCTTGTAAATTTTATAGAACTTGTCGTCATACTTGAACCTTACCCCATAGTATGGGCTAAGTCCCCTTATTTTATTTACTATATTTGAAGAAGTGTCATTAAAATCTAAATCTAAATCATTTTTTAAAATCTTACTAGCATAAGTTTTTTTGTCTTCATCTTGTTCTATAAATTCCACTGGTCCCTTTGAAGCATCAAGTACAAACTCTTCTAGTAGATCTGCCCCCATATGTGAAAGCTTATCTTCAAGTTCTCCTGCATTGATTTCTCCAATTTCAATTTCTTTCACAGCAGAAACTGGTCCGGCATCAAGACCTTCTTCAACCTTCATTAGGCTGACACCTGTCTTGGAATGGCCTTCCATAATAGCCCTGTTAATTGGAGCTGCCCCTCTTAGATATGGTAAAAGAGAAGCGTGAACATTCACTATATATTTTTTTGGCAAGTCTATAATTTCTTGACTCAAGATTTGACCATAGGCAACTACAACTATAATGTCAGCTTCAACATGTCTTAATTTGTCAATTGCTTCAGGAGAATTTATATCTGCTGGCTGGTAAACTTCAAGCCCAAGTTCCTCTGCCTTAACTTTTACAGGAGTTTTAGTAAATTTCTTTCCCCTGCCCTTTCTCTTATCTTCTTGAGATACTACAAGAGCTACTTCTCCCAGAGTATTTAATCTTTCCAAAATTGGAACAGAAAAATCAGGAGTTCCCATAAAGATAAACTTCATTATTCTTCACTCTCCGCTTCATACATATCTATTGCCTTATCTGTATAAAGTATTCCGTCAAGATGGTCTGTCTCATGTTGGATAATCCTAGCCAAAAAGTCTTCAGCCTCCATAAGTTTTTCTATACCCTCTATGTCATTATACTTAACCTTAATGTGCTTTGCCCTCTTAACTGTTCCTTGTTTCCCAGGAACTGAAAGACATCCTTCCATTGAGACTTCTTCTCCATCTTTTTCTATAATCTCAGGGTTAATCATGTAAAATCTCATTGGCTTTTCGCCCTCATCATTATCTTCTTCCCTGTTATCAACAACAATCACTCTTTTTAGGATTCCAATTTGAGGAGCTGCAAGTCCAACTCCAGGAGCAAGGTCCATAGTTTCGTACATATCATCTATTAAAAGTTTTAATCTATCATTATAATTAGTAACTACTTTTGATTTTTTCCTAAGAATAGGATCTCCATCTGTTCTAATTTTTCTTATTGCCATTAAATCACCTAAAATTCTATATTTAAAATAATTTTTCTTTCATCTTCTATCTTACTCTTATTTATTACCCTATTAAGACCTTCAATTAACAATCCAAGGTCCTTAGGCTTGACTTTCAGGGAAAATTTAGTCTTGTTAATATTTTTTATCCTTGGCATCTTAATAAATTTTGTAACCATAATATCCATTCCCTTTAAGTCAATAGACATTTGTTGTAAAAACTTTTCTGCCCAAACTTGAGTTAGGTTTTCATCATAGGATGAAAATTCGAGTTCAATTAATTTTGTGTAAGGTGGATACAAGAAAGTCTTTCTCTCTTCAATTTCATACTGGTAGAAGTCTTCATAATCTCCCTTAGCAGAGTAATTTATGATCTCACTGTCAGGACTGTAGGTTTGAATTATCACTTTCCCCTTCTTTGATGCACGACCAGCCCTTCCAGAAACTTGAGTAATAAGTTGGAAGGTTCTCTCTCTTGCCTTGTAATCAGAAATGTATAAGGACATGTCTGCTGCTACTATACCCACAAGAGTTACATCTTCAAAGTCAAATCCCTTAGATACCATTTGAGTGCCTATAATCACATCAGCTTCCTTATTTTTTATCTTTTCATAAAATTCATTAAATGAGTCTTTTTTCCCAGTTGTATCTCTGTCCATCCTTAGGACTCTAGTCTCTGGAAAATATTTTTTGACTTCCTCCTCAACTCTTTGGGTTCCAACTCCAAATTGTTTTATAAATTTCGATCCACATGAAGGACATAACTTAGGTAGGGGTTTTGTTTTACCACAATAGTGACATATTAGCCTATTCTTTGCCTTGTGATAGGTCATGGATATGTCACAGTCGTCACACTTTATAACTTCTCCACAAGACCTACAAGAAATAAAGTTAGAAAAGCCCCTTCTATTTAAAAATAGGATAATTTGCTCCTTGTTGTTTAGCTTCTCTTCTATAGCTTTTTTTAATTCTCTACTAAATATTGAGACGTTACCCATAATTAATTCGTCTCTCATGTCAACTATCTCCGTATCGGGTAGAAAGGCTCCCTTCTTTGCCCTATTTTTTAATTGGCAAAGATTATAAAATCCCTTCTTGGCATAGAAATATGATTCCACTGAAGGAGTTGCAGATCCAAGAACCACCTTACCTCTATCCTTCATCCTATTTATAGCAACTTCTATGGTGTCGTACTTTAAGTTGTCGTGAAAGTCATAGGAAGAGTCGTGAGCCTCATCAACAATAATCATTTTTAAATTTTTAAAAGGAACGAATACGGCAGACCTCACTCCAACTACGACCTTTACCTGGTCATTTAGGACCTTCCTATATTCATCATATCTTTCACCTGCTGAGAGCTTAGAGTGGATTATTGCCACTTCATTTCCAAACCAAGATTTAAATCTCTCAATCATTTGTGGTGTCAAACCAATTTCTGGTACAAGAACAATAACTTGGCCACCATCTTCTATGACCTTTGAAGTTAAATTTAAATAAACTTCAGTCTTGCCTGATCCAGTTAGACCATGAAGAAGTGACACAACCTTATCAGTCCCTTGTATGCTTTTTAAAGCTTCCTGCTGCTCATCATTTAATGCCAACTTATTTGTTTTATAAGTATTTTCCACAGGTTCTCGATTTACTTCTTTTTTATATTCTTCAATTAAGTTTCTTTTTATTAAACTCTTAATTGGGGAATAAGAAATATCTAAATCCTTCATGACGTCCATTCTAGATATGTCTTTCTTATCTTTTATAAAATTGAAAACCTGAGCTTGCTTCTCGCTTATGCCCTCAAGATTTTTTGGATCAAAATTCTTTGAAATTTTTAAATAGTTCACAAGCTTTGGCTTTATAGTCACAAGTGAATCGTAAATATATTTTATATATCCCTTTTTCCTTAATCTCTTAATAAGAATTTTTTCATCATCACTTAAGTCTTCAAAGTATTTTGATAAGTCAACAGAATTTAAATCTTCCAGGTCTTTGCCATAGGGATACTTCTCCACAAGAATTTTCTTTTTAATTCTTTGAAGGTTTCCTGGAGGTAAAATTGGAGAGAAGGCCTTTGAATATCCTATAAGGTACCTTTCTTTCATCCAGAGTCCAAGTTTTATTAAGTCCTCAGATATTATTGGTTCATCGTCTAGGACTGAATGGATTTCCTTTAACTTTTCTAGGTGATTTCCAGAGTAATTTTCATGTAAAAAAAGGACGATACCAACTCGGTAAGATTTGCCAAAATTTACGAGTACTCGCATACCAGGTTGAACATCATCTTTTACTATGTATGTATAAAGTTTATCAATTTTTTGAAAATTATTTTCTATAAAAATATCTGCAAACATATCTTCACCCACAAAAGAGCTAGATTTCTCTAGCTCATAAGTTTTTTTGCCCTATCTAAAATTTCTCTTGCAAGTTCAGTCTTACTCATAATTTCTAAATCATCAGTCTTGTCCCTGGAAATAATAGAAACTATGTTAGTGTCGCTACCAAAACCTGCGCCTTCTTTTTTTATATTGTTAACAACAATAATATCAAAATTCTTTTTTATTAGTTTTTCCTTTGCATACTCATAGATGTTAGTCGACTCAGCTGCAAACCCAACTATAACTTGGTTTTTCTTTAGACTGCCATAGTGTGCGGCAATGTCAGGATTTTTTTCCATCTCAATAAGATTCATCTGACTGTCGCTACCCTTTTTAATCTTTTCTTCACTATAAGTCTTTGGCCTATAATCACTTGGAGCTGCCGCCTTAATTAATATGTCGCAGTCTTCAAAGTATTTTCCAACAGCATCAAACATTTGACGAGTTGAGTCTACTCTAACAAAGTTATCAACCTTTGGAACTTCTATTTTTGTTGGTCCAGAAATAAGAGTTACCTTTGCTCCTCTTTTTTTTGCATTGTCAGCAAGAGCATAACCCATTTTACCTGAAGAGTAATTGGAAATAAACCTAACTGGATCAAGTGCCTCTCTTGTAGGTCCAGCAGTTATTACAACGTGTTTACCTTCAAGATCTTTTTCAGTAAGAGCCCTGTCAATTTCATCAACTATTTCGCTAGGCTCCAGCATCTTACCACTACCATAGTCGTTACATGCAAGAAGGTCCTCTTTGGTGTCTAAAATAATAACTCCCCTATCTCTAAGGGTTTGCATATTTTTTTGGTTGGCCTCTGAATTAAGCATTACCGTATTCATTCCAGGAGCCAACATTACCTTAGACCTTGATGCCATTAGGACTGTAGATAACATATCATCAGCAATTCCATTGGCAAATTTTCCAATAATATTTGCAGTTGCAGGTGCTATTACAATTATATCTGCCCACTTAGCAAGAGATATGTGTTCAACATCCATGTTAAATAGTTGATTAAACATTTCACCATGTACCACATTGTTAGACATAGTTTGAAAAGTAAGAGGGGTTACAAATTCAGTGGCATTTTTTGTCATTACGACCTTTACTTCTGCTCCTAATTTTCTCAAAAGGCTACAAATACCTGGTGACTTATAAGCCGCAATCCCACCTGTTACTCCAAGTAGAATTTTTTTACCTTTTAGCATCTTATTCCTCTTCTACTTCCTCTTTATTTAAATCTTCAATCTTTTTTTGTTTTATTTCTTGGATAAGATTTTCTTTTTCTTCAGCGATTTTTTCTTCGTATTCAGAGTCGCTTAATTTTTCTCCAAATTTTATTTTACCAGCCATAATTTCTTCAATAGCTATTGTAACTGGCTTATCGCTATCTGTATCAACAAGAGCTGGGTTTCCATCTATAAGCTTTCTTGCTCTCTTTGATACTAAGATTGCAAGTTCATATCTTGAATCTGCAACTTCTTTTAATTCTTTAAAAGATGGTATAATCATTTGCTTCTCTCCTCTTCTGCTTGAACTTCCTTCTTAATATTTTTGTGCCTTTTAACCCTAAGCTTTTCAGCTGCTATAATGGTTTCAATATCTTTTACAGCATTATCAATCACATCGTTAATAACAAAGTAGTCATATTCTCCAACGAAGTCAAGTTCTCTAAAGGCATTTCTATATCTTGTTTCAATTTCATCTTCAGTTTCTGTATCTCTCTTAACTAGACGAGATCTTAATTCATCCATAGTAGGGGGAATTAAAAATATGAAGACTGCTTCCTTATACTTTTCTTTGATTTGAAGGGCTCCTTGTACATCTATTTCAAGAAGGACAATTTCTCCCTTTTCTATTTCATCAAAAACAAATTTCTTTGGTGTTCCATAGTAGTTAGTGTGAACAAAGGCATGTTCCAATAGCTCATCCTTTTCTACCATTTCTTCAAATTCTTCTCTTGTGGCAAAAAAGTAGTTTTCGCCATTAACTTCTCCTGGTCTAGGAGTCCTAGTAGTAACAGAAGTTGAGAAAATAATATCGTCATTATTTTTCATTAAAGCTTCACTTACTGTTCCCTTTCCGGAACCAGAAGGACCTGATAAAACTAATAAAAATCCGCCGTCCAAATAATCACCATCCTAATTTTTATTATTCAACATTTTGCGCTTGTTCACGCAATTTTTCTATTTCTGATTTTAGCATTACAACAGCACTTGTAATTTCTATATCATTGGATTTTGAACCTATGGTGTTAGCTTCCCTATTCAATTCTTGAATTAGGAAGTCTAATTTTCTTCCAATTGGTCCCTCTTCATTTATTATATCATTAAAATTTTGAATATGGATTTTAAGCCTTGTAATTTCTTCATCAATTGAAAGTTTATCAAGCATTATTGCTATTTCTGTCAAAATCCTATCTTCATTTACTTCACTTGATTGTAGAAATTCAGCTACTCTTTCTCTCAATCTGTTTTCATTTTCTTTTAAGCTTATTGGAGCTCTCTCTTCAACAAAATCAGTAAGTCTTTCAACTTCATCGAGCTTGATTTTAAAATCTTCCCTAATCTTTTCACCTTCGAAGGCTCTTGATTTGAGAAAATCTTTGGCAGCTTCGTCAAGAACCTTTAAAAGTTCTTCCTTAATATAGTCGCCATCAAAATCAGCTTTTTGAGCTTTTACTATATTTGAGTCCTTCATAATCTTAGAGAAAGATAAGTCTGAGCTTAGTCCATAATTTTCCTCTAATTCTTTACTTATACTAATATACTTATTTAAAAGCTCATAGTCAATATCTATTTCAACCTGGCTTGAGTCCAAGTATTCAAAGTTTATGAATACATCAACCTTGCCTCTTTTGATTTTTGACTTAATAAAAGATCTTACAGCTTCTTCTGCATACATAATTGAGCCAGGCATCCTGACATTCATGTCGAGATATCTGTTGTTAACAGATTTCATCTCCACTTTTATATAAAAATCTTCACACTTTTTTTCAAAAAGGCCGTAGCCAGTCATGCTATTCATAAATTACTCCTCATAAAGAACAAAAAGCACTAAAAAGTGCTTTTCATTTTATTTTACAACTATATTTACAATCTTATTTGGAATATAAATTTTCTTAACAACATTTTTCCCATCAATATTCTTAGCGAAAAGTTCATCCTTTTCTGCAATTTCAAATACTGTATCTTGTGAAGCATCTCTTTCAATATTAATTGTATATCTAACTTTTCCATTAAATTGAACTGGAATTTCTATTTCATTATCAATAGTTAATTCTTCTTCAAATGTTGGCCAAGTTTGTTCAGACAATACTCCACCCAAGTCGCAAACTTCAAATAATTCTTCTGTTATATGAGGTGCAACTGGATTTAATAAAATTAAGAAAGTTCTAAAGTCTTCCTTAGTAATCTTACCAAGGCCACTAAATTCATTTGAAAGAGTCATAAGTTGTGCAATTGCAGTGTTGGCTTTTAAGTTAGCATAATCTTCTGTAACTTTTTTAATAGTCTTGTGAATTTCAGTAACTAATTCTTTACTGTATTCATCGCCATCATAAACAATCTCTTGTAGATTCCAAACTCTTTCTAAGAATCTTCTACAACCCTTAACTCCATTTTCTGACCATGGTACAGGTTTTTCAAAGTCACCAATAAACATTTCATAACATCTTAATGTATCCGCACCATAATCTCTAACAATATCATCTGGGTTTACAACATTTCCCCTAGATTTTGACATTTTTTCATTGTTTCCACCAAGAATCATTCCGTGAGAAGTTCTTTTTTGGTATGGTTCCTTAGTTGGAACAACACCAATATCGTATAGGAACTTGTGCCAAAATCTTGAGTATAGTAGGTGAAGAGTTGTATGTTCCATACCACCATTGTACCAATCTACTGGAGTCCAATATTCAAGAGCTTCCTTACTAGCAAGTGCTTCATCATTGTGAGGATCGGTATATCTTAAGAAGTACCATGATGATCCGGCCCATTGTGGCATTGTATCAGTTTCTCTCTTTGCTGGTCCACCACATTTTGGACAAGTAGTGTTAACCCAATCAGTCATCTTAGCAAGTGGAGATTCGCCAGAGTCAGTTGGTTCATAGTTTTCAACTTCTGGAAGTAGAAGTGGAAGTTCTTCTTCAGGAAGAGCTACATAACCACATTTTTCACAGTGAACTATAGGAATTGGTTCTCCCCAATATCTTTGTCTTGAGAATACCCAGTCTCTTAATTTATAGTTAATTTTTCTATCTCCAAGCTTGTGTTCTTCAAGATAGTCTATCATTTTAGCTATTGCATCTTTAACTTCAAGTCCATCTAAGATACCTGAGTTAATCATTTTTCCAGTGGCAGTTTCTGTATTTGCATGTTCTGATACATCTGAACCTTCAATTACTGGAACAATGTTAAGACCAAACTTCTTTGCAAAGTCATAATCACGATCATCGTGGGCAGGTACAGCCATAATAGCCCCTGTTCCATAAGTCATAAGAACATAGTCAGAAATCCAAATTGGAATTTCTTTGTTAGTTAAAGGATTAATTGCCTTAATTCCTTTTATTTCTACACCTGTCTTATCTTTTTCAAGTTCAGTTCTTTCGAAGTCACTCTTCTTAGCACATTCTGCCTTGTAGGCATTTATTTCCTCTAAGTTTTCAATCTTATCAGCGTGATTTTCAATTAATGGATGTTCCGGTGCAATTACCATGTAAGTTGCTCCGTAAATTGTATCTGGTCTTGTAGTGAAAACTTCTAGTTTTTCATCGTAGTCCTTAAGTGAGAAGTTTATACTTGCTCCTTCACTTCTACCAATCCAGTTCTTTTGTTGTGTTACAACCCTATCAATAAAGTCAAGATCGTCTAAGTCTTCAATAAGTCTATCTGCATACTCAGTAATCTTAAGCATCCATTGGCTCTTAACACGTCTTACAACTTCTTCTCCACATCTTTCGCACTTTCCACCAACAACTTCTTCGTTGGAAAGTCCTACTTTACATGATGGGCACCAGTTAATTGGCATTTCCTTCTTGTAAGCAAGTCCTTTTTTATAAAGTTGTAAGAAAATCCATTGTGTCCACTTATAGTATTCTGGATCTGTTGTATTAATTTCTCTAGACCAGTCAAAAGAAAATCCTATTGACTTTAATTGTTTCTTAAAATGAGCAATGTTGTTTTTAGTAACAAGTGCTGGATGAATTTTATTTTTTATTGCATAGTTTTCTGTTGGTAGTCCAAAGGCATCCCATCCCATTGGATAAAGTACGTTATATCCTTGCATTCTCTTCATTCTGGAAACTATATCAAGGGCAGTGTAAGGTCTTGGGTGACCTACGTGAAGTCCTTGTCCAGATGGATAAGGGAATTCAACTAGAGCATAAAATTTTTCCTTGTCTGAATTGTTTTCACATACAAAGGATTCATGCTCATCCCAAAAGTCTTGCCACTTTTTTTCTATTTCGCTTGGTGTATATTTATTCATAATAACTCCTAAAATTTCAAAAATTAAAATTCAGCATTTCCAACAGTTCTTGGGAATGGAATTACGTCTCTTATGTTTTTCATTCCAGTAATATACATTACTGCTCTTTCAAATCCTAGACCAAATCCTGAGTGAACTACAGATCCGTATCTTCTTAAATCTAAATACCAATTGTAATTATCCATATCCATTCCAATATTTTTCATTTTTTCTTCAAGAACATCAAATCTGTGTTCCCTTTGGCTTCCTCCAATGATTTCACCAACTCCTGGTACTAAGAGGTCCATAGCTGCAACAGTTTTTTTATCTTCATTTTCATACATATAGAAGGCTTTGATTTCCTTTGGATAGTCAGTTACAAAAACTGGTTTCTTGTAAACTTCTTCTGTAATGTATCTTTCGTGTTCTGTTTGTAGGTCAATTCCCCAGCTTACTGGATAGTTAAATTCCTTGTCAGCCTTTTCAAGAATTTCAATAGCTTCCGTATAAGTTATTCTAGCAAATTCATTTTCTACAACATTGTGGAGTCTTTCAAGTAGACCCTTGTCAATGAAGTTGTTGAAAAATTCCATTTCTTGTGGTGCATTTTCAAGTACATAAGAAATGATGTATTTTAACATTTCTTCTGACACGTCCATGTTTACATTTAAGTCAGCAAAGGCCATTTCTGGTTCAATCATCCAAAATTCTGCAGCATGTCTTTGAGTATTTGAATTTTCTGCCCTAAAAGTTGGTCCAAATGTATAAATATCTCTAAAAGCTTCTGCAAAAGCTTCTGCTTCTAATTGTCCAGATACTGTTAGATGTGTTTTTTTGTTGAAAAAGTCTTTAGAATAATTAACTTCTGTTGGTTCAGACTTAGCAATCTTATCTATATCAAGAGTTGTCACTTGGAACATTTCTCCTGCTCCTTCAGCATCTGATGTTGTGATAATTGGAGCATGAACGTAAACGAATCCCTTTTCTTGGAAGAACTTATGAATTGCATAGGCAATTAGTGATCTAACTCTAAAAACAGCATTAAATGTGTTTGCTCTTGGACGTAGATGAGCTATTGTTCTCAGATATTCCATTGTGTGTCTCTTCTTTTGAAGCGGGTAAGATGGATCTGATGAACAGATTGCTTCTATCTTATTTGCTTGTAATTCAAAAGATTGGTTTTTTCCAGGTGATTTAACAATTTTTCCGCTTATTTCAAGTGAAGAGCTTATTGGAAATTTTTCAACTTCGTCGAAGTTTTCTAACTCTTTACCATAAACAACTTGAATTGGTTTAAAAACTGTTCCATCAGTGAGTTCAATAAAACCAAAGTTTTTTGAAGCCCTAGATGTTTTCACCCAACCACTTAATACTATTTCTTTATCTAAAAAATCTTCTGGATTTTTAAATATATCTCTAATGCTAATTGTCATAATTCCTCCTAATTTTCAATTTCTTACTTAATTGTTAAGTATATAATTAATTGCCCTGTTTGTCAATTTTACTCACTTTAAACTATCTAAATAATCTTTTATTTTTCTTTCATAGCCAATTTCTTTTGGCTCATAATATCTATTCCCCTTGAAATTATCTGGCATGTATTTTTGATCTACGTAGGCATTTTCATAATCATGGGGATATAAGTATTTTTCATCAGTTTCATTTTGCGGGTTTCTCTTATCCCTTATATATTTTGGTATATCAATGTTATTTGATTTTTTTACATCTTCCATAGCCTTCTTTATTCCACGATAGGCTGCGTTAGATTTTTCTGAAGTTGCTAGATAAGTAGCTGTTTGTGCCAAAATTATTCTTGCTTCTGGCATTCCCACAGCGTTGATGTTATTAAAACAAGCAGCGGCTACTTGTATAGCTTCTGGATTTGCATTTCCCACATCTTCTGATGCAAAAATTATAAGTCTCCTTGCAATAAATTTTATATCTTCGCCGCCTTCTAGCATCTTTGCAAGATATATCAAAGTAGCGTCAGGATCAGAACCCCTCATAGACTTAATAAAGGCCGAGATTGTGTCATAGTGCTCGTTGTTATTCTTATCGTACCTTACGTTTTTAATAAGTAGTGAGTTCTCAATAACATCTCTATCAATTAAAATTTTTCCATCAACTTGATCTGTGGAAAGAACTGCAATCTCTAAGCTATTTAATAAATATCTTCCATCTCCATTGGAGTTTTTTATTAAAATATGCTTTGCCTCTTCAGTAATTTCAATATTTTTCTTTCCAAGTCCACGTTCTTTGTCACTTAAAGCCATGTCCATCATATCTTCAAGGTCTTTATCTTCAAGTGGATGCAAGTTTATTATTTGCATTCTTGATAAAAGAGCCCTATTTACTTCAAAGTAAGGATTTTCAGTTGTAGCACCAATTAGACTTATTACTCCCCTTTCAACAAAGGGCAATAGAGCATCCTGCTGACTTTTATTAAACCTATGTATTTCATCAATAAAAACTATAGTTGATACATTGTCAAACTTCATAGAGTCTTCAGCCTTTGCTAAGACCTCTCGCAGTTCTTTTAAATTTGAAGTTACAGCAGATAGTTTTACAAAGTTCTTGTTTGTAGTCCTTGCAATAATTTCTGCTAGAGTTGTCTTTCCAACTCCAGGAGGCCCATAAAATAACACTGAAGTTAGCCTGTCACTTTTTATAAGTCGAGAGAGATACTTTCCCTCTCCAATAATATGGTCTTGACCAAAAAATTCTTCTAAAGTCCTTGGCCTCATCCTATCAGCTAGTGGTGCCTTGGTCTCCAAATTTTTTTGCATACTAAGTTCGAATAAATCCATATTAATTCTTCTTTTTTACAAAGTTTTCTAACTCATCAATAAAGGATTGAAGATCTTTGAATTCCCTATATACAGATGCAAACCTAACATAAGAAACTTCATCAAGATCCTTTAACTCATCCATTACCATTTCTCCAACTTCTAGAGAACTAATCTCCTTCTTCATAGAGTTTTCGATTTTCTTTTCTATATTATTAACAGCTTCTTCAATATCAGCAGCAGAAACAGGTCTCTTTTCACAAGACTTTATCATTCCTCTAATAATTTTTTCCCTATCAAAGGCCTGTCTATTTCCATCTTTTTTTATTACCATAATTGGTGACTGCTCAATCTTTTCATAAGTTGTGAATCTCTTTTGACAATTTAAACATTCACGTCTTCTTCTAATTGTATTACCTTCATCAGTTGGTCTTGTATCTAAAACTTTGGAGTCATCGTATCCACAAAAAGGACATTTCATACTTTTCACCTCATTCAAATAAGGTCCAAAAGGACCATTTAACTAATAATATCACTTAAAATTTTATTAATCAATTACAATACAATATAAAAAAGCTGAGCCCTAAGGCCCAGCTAATTAATTTTGATTTAATTAAATATCTTATGAAATACTTTGAGCAATATTTAAGAATATTGTAATAAATACTGAGTTTGTAATATCAATTGCAAAGGCTCCAACCATTGGAAGGATGAAATATGCCTTTGGAGATGGACCAAATCTTTCAGTGATTGAGTCCATGTTAGCAAGGGCGTTGTAAGTAGCACCCATACCAAATCCACACATGCCGCCAGATAGTACTGCAGCATCGTAATTTCTTCCCATAGCCCAGAATGTTACAAAGTAAGAAAAGAAAATCATAAATGCTGTTTGTGCAAATAATATAACAAGCATTGGTCCTGCAACTTCTTTAAGGTCAATTAAGTTAATGTCAATTAAAGCCATTACTAGGAATACATTTAGTCCAACGTCTCCACAAATAGAGTTTGCTCTTTGGTTAACCATAAGAGGTCCTTGTTTACCAATTGTGTTAACAAAGATACCTGCAATAATCATTGAAGTTACATAAGCTGGTAAGTTTAATTCTTTGCCCATAATTGACACGTGAGTTCTTATAAACTCTTGAAGAATTGAACCAAATCCAATTGATACGAAGATTAGTCCAAGAACTTTAATGAAATCTCCAGCTTGAAGAGGTATTACTCTTTCATAGCCTTCACCAGCGTTATTTTCTTCTAAGTGTTCAAGAACATCATCGTAGTTAGAAGATTTACTCTTGTTTCCAGAAAGATTCTTTCTGTTAATAAGTGTTGATCCTACTGGTCCTCCAATTAAAGATCCCATGATAACACCAAAAGTTGCTGCTGCAAGTCCAAAAGTCTTTGCATTGTCAAGACCTAATTGAGCAAAGGTACTTCCCCAAGCTCCAGCTGATCCGTGACCACCAACCATTGTAACTGAACCACAAATAAGTCCAAGTAGAGGATTTTGATTTAATACCTTAGCAAGAACAAGTCCTATTGTATCTTGTCCTAAAACTAATATTGCTGAAATTAGCCAGAATATTAAGAATCCTTTTCCACCCTTTTTTAATGTGTCAAGGTCAGCCCCAACACCAATTGCAGTAAAGAATACCATCATAAATGGATTTTGTAGCGCTTGATCAAATTCAAAAGTTGCTATACCACCAACTTGCAATAAGAATCTAATAATTGCAAATAAAAATCCCCCAATTACTGGTGCTGGGACGCAAAACTTTTGAAAGAAGTTAATCTTACTTCTTAAAAATTTACCTATGTAGTAAACCATAATTGCAAATCCTACCGTTTGCATTAAGTTAAATGAAAAAATCATTTTTTACCTCCTTTAAATTTTTCTCACGAAGGATATTATAACAAATAAATTTTTAAAAATAAAAAATTTTTTTATTTTTTTCTAAAGTTTAATTTTATTAGTTTTTTTTGTTAATATGATAAATTAGTCTATAGTTTTCTACCGATTCGTAATCATAAATTTTTGATTTTTTAAATTTCCAATTTGATTTGGCGATTTTATTATTGAATAAAATTTTTGATTTTTATTTTTATCGTAAAAACATTTTCACAGGATGTAATTATGTATCTACTCTTTATGATTTTGTATTAAAAAATTTCTAAATTATTTATACTTTTTTAACTAAATATATAAGTTTGTAATTGAAAAGATAATTCTATTTTTTGTTTAGACACTGCTGATAAAAATTTTTCTAAACAATTTAATAAATTTTTCAATAAAAAAAGGACATTGTCTCCAATGTCCTAAATCTTTATTTAATTATTTTCTATTAATTCTTAAGAAAGAAGGGATTTTAAGTTCTCCATTATCTTCCTCATCATTGTCTTCAAGAGATTCGATGGGAGATTTTTGACCTAAATCTACTTTTTTATCCTTTTTATCTTTCTTGTCATCCTTGTATTGATCAAATTCAGTAGCTATAACTGTAATCTTAACTTCATCCTTAAGTGATTCGTCGATTCCTGCACCAAAGATAATATTAGCATCTTCAGATACGCAGTCTCTAATAAGATCAGCTGCTTCATTAACTTCAAAAATACCAAGGTCTGAACCTGCTGTAATGTTAAGAAGAACAGATTTTGCTCCTTCGATTGAAGTTTCTAGTAGAGGAGAGTTTATTGCAAGTTTAGCTGCTTCTGTTGCTCTATCATCACCAGATGCACGTCCAATACCCATATGAGCAATGCCCTTGTCATACATAATTGTCTTAACGTCTGCAAAGTCAAGGTTGATAAGGTTAGGAACAGATATTAGATCTGAGATACCTTGAATACCTTGTTTTAATATATCGTCTGCCATTTCAAAGGCTTGTGAGAAGCTAGTCTTTTTATCTGCAATACTTAGAAGTCTGTCGTTTGGAATTATAACTAATGTATCAACTTTTCCCTTAAGAGCATTAATACCTAATTCAGCTGATTTTGCTCTCTTTCTACCTTCAAAAGTGAAAGGTTTTGTAACAACACCAACAGTAAGTAGGCCTAATTCTTTTGCTACATCTGCAATGACAGGAGCAGCACCAGTACCAGTACCTCCACCCATTCCTGCAGTGATAAATACCATATCAGCACCATCTAGTGCTTCTCTAATTTCATCTAAAGATTCTTCAGCAGCTTGTTCACCAATTTCTGGATTAGCACCTGCTCCAAGTCCCTTAGTAATTTTTTCTCCTAGTTGAATTTTAGTTTCAGCATTTGAATTCTTAAGTGCTTGTCTATCAGTGTTGAATACTAAAAACTCAACGCCCTTTACACCAGCGTCAATCATTCTATTAACAGCGTTATTTCCGCCGCCGCCAACGCCAACTACTTTAATTTTGGCAAAATCGTCTTGGTCCATATCGAATTCCAACATAAACATCCTCCTCGTATACTAAATAATTATTTTTATATTCATTACTACCATTTTATAGAAATAGTGTGGAATAGTCAATATATAAAGGTTAAAAGTGTCCTTTAAATTGTATTTTATCTAATCCTGATTTATTTCTCTATAAGATTTATCTTTGTTTTCTTCTTTTTTTAATTTTTTGTTTTCTTCTTGTTCTGATTTAGAATCTTTTTCTCCATCAGTAATGAGAATTGGGCTGTCTCCCTTTTCCATTTGAATTAAAATTGCATTTTTATTTGTAGTGCTAATATCCTTTAAAATTAAGGAAAGCATCTTTAGTTTGTAGTCAATATTAGAATATGATCCAAATTCAATTTTAACTCCATCAACTGTAGTAAAGGTTGAAATAGAATCAAGAAGTTCTATATCTCTAATATTTCCACGAAGTGAGTACTCGTCATTTCTTAGTTCTAATAAGAGATCTCTCTTCTCTCGGTCTTCTTTGTTTGTAAGTATATAGTTCCCAGCTTGTGGGTTTTCTACATTAAATCCAGATAAATTAACTAAGTTGTCTCTTTTTTTATCTGAGTTTTCAAGAATTCTAAAGTTATCATCAACTAATAAGTAGTCATTTACATCTAATTGGTAATAAGGAACTCTTTCCTTTACCCTAATTGACACTCTTCCCCTTAAGTTGTAAGAAATCTTAGCATCTTCTATATAGGGAACGCTTTTTAGTTTTTTAACTCTGTCTTTTTTTGACACGACAAAAAATTTACTTCCCTTATGTAAGCCAGAAACTTTTTTTATTTTAGCAGCACTTACATTTTTGTTACCCTCTATGCTGATACTTGTCACATTAAAAAAATTTGAGTTTTTTAGTGCAAAAATTATCAAAAAAATGAAGGAAAAGAATATAAAAAACCTGCTAAAAATTCTAAAATATCTTTTCTTTTTATTCAGTTTTCTTTTTTTCTTTTCCATCTTTTTCATAAAATCACTTTAAAATAATATCAACTATTTTTGAAACAGCATGAGGACTAGCGAGTTTTTTTGAATTTTTCGCCATCTCATTTCTTTTCCTATCATCATCAAGAATTTTATTTATTTCATCTAAAAGTGTCTTACCACTTAAGTCCTTCTCTTCAATAACTGTAGAAGCACCCATATTTTTGTAACTCATGGCATTGTAGTATTGATGATTTCCAGCAGTGTAAGCCTTTGGAATTAAAATAGATGCAAGACCTAGTGCAGAAATTTCTGCAAGAGTCATAGCAGATGATGATGCTATAACAAGATCAGCACTTGATAGGTAATCATAAACCTTATGTGTGTAATCTAATATTTCTACATTATCAGGAAGTTCATCTAACTTTTCCATAAAAGCTTTATAATGTTCCCTACCAGTAACATGAGTTAACTTGAAGGGAAGTTCCTTGTTTTCTTTTAGGATTTCTAAAATTGCATCATTTGTTGATTCTTGTCCACCGGATCCTCCAAAGGAAAATACAAATTTTTCTTGGTCTTTAATATTTAATCCTTCTCTAGATTTAGCTCTATCTAAATGAGAGAATACATCTCTTACCGGATTACCTGTGAAGATGATGTTGTCATTGTCCAAATACTTTTTAGCTTCCTCAAAGTTAATAAAAACATAGTCAGCCTTCTTGGCAAGAATTTTATTAGTCTTTCCTGGGTAGGCATTTTGTTCTTGTACTACTGTCTTTATCTTTTTTTGTTGAGCCTTAAAAACTATTGGAGCACAAACATAGCCACCAGTTCCAATTACATAATCTGGTTTAAAGTCATTAAGTATCTTGTTACACTCCCTCAATCCCTTCATGAGATTAAAGAAAGTTATAACTGTATCTTTGTTTAATTTTTTTCTTGGAAGACCAGAAATATCAATTCCCTTAAAGTCAAAATTATACTTCTTAGCTAATTCTTCTTCTAAGGAATTTTTCTTTCCAACATAAAGAATCTCTGCTTCCTTATCCTTCTTTTTAATTTCTTCTCCAATTGCTAGGGCAGGATATATATGTCCCCCAGTACCGCCACCGGATAAAATGTATTTCATAGTGTGCCTTCTTTCGAAATTTTCAATAATATTGCTGTTGATACAAGTGCCATTACAAGAGCTGTACCCCCATAAGAAATAAAGGGTAAAGTTATACCAGTTACTGGTAGGATCTTTGCACAAACTCCCATATTAAAAAAGGCTTGAATACCAATGTAGGTTGTCATTCCAATAGCTGTAAACTTATCAAAGTAATTAGTTGCCTTAAAAGCAATCATGTATCCCCTGTAAATATATATTATAAATAATAATATTACTATAAAAGTCCCAATAAAACCAAATTCTTCTGCAATTACAGAAAAAATAAAGTCAGTATAGGCTTCTGGCAGGTTAGTGTACTTTTGTCTAGACCTAAATAAACCTACCCCAGAATAGCCTCCTAGGGCAAAGGCATATAAGGACTGTCTTGACTGATAAAGGGCAGCTGATTGGTAGTCTGTAGAATCAGATACAAAGCCTAGAATTCTCATAATTCTAAACTTATTCTCAGGGTCCTTTAAGATTACAAAGATCAAACCAATGCCAAGTAATACTAAGAACAAAAATTGTTTTTTTGTAATTCCACTTGCAAGTAAAATTGCAAAAAGTGCAAGGCCTATAACAACTGCTGTAGAAAAGTCCTTAATCATAATTGGCACAACAGATATACCCATTATTCCTACTGCCATTAAAAAAGTCTTTCTATCTCTTAGGGAGTAGATATTCCTAGCCAAGTACTTAGCTAAATATATTATTGATGACAATTTCAAAATATCCGATGGTTGAAACCTAATTATTTTTAAGTCTAGCCATCTTACCTGTCCCTTTGACTTGTCCCCAAGTGGTGACCATAAAAGAAGTATTAAAATAATACTCACTGGAAATAGCCATTCAATATTTTTATAAATCACTGCTCTGGGCATTTTTATTATCATAAATAGGGCTATAATACCTATCACTAAAAAGCCTGATTGTCTAGCCAAATAATGAAAACTGTTAAGATTGTATTTTTTTGCAGTTGGAAAGGAAGCTGATGTAACTGCTACAAGACCAATTATAATAAGAAAAATTGTAGCCAAAAGTAGCATCAGGTCAATATCTTTTATTTCCTTTTTTAACTTCATCTATATCAACTCTTTTACAAGGTCTTTAAAGTGTTGACCCCTCACTTCATAACTCTTATACATATCCCATGAAGCACATGCCGGTGAAAGTAAAACATCATCACCCTTAACAGCGAGTTTTTTTGCTAATTCTACTGCTTTTTTTAGGTCTTCTGTAATATAAAACTCTACTCCATATTTCTTACATGAAGTGGAAATTTTTTCTGCTGTTTGTCCAAATAAAATAGCCGTCTTTAATTTATCCTTTGATTTTTCTATTAAGTTATCAAAATCTGCACCCTTGTCGTAACCGCCAGCGATTAAAACTACATCTCCATCCATGGCAGCTACAGCAACTTCAGTAGAGTCTGGGTTAGTTCCCTTAGAGTCGTTATAGTATTTTACTCCATCAACTTCTCTTACAAATTCAATCCTGTGTTCTACTCCAGTAAAGGATTTAATTGATTTTTTTATTATGTCTAGATCAATCTTTAAAAGTTTACATGCAATAACTGCAGCCATAATATTTCTTATATTGTGGTCTCCAGGTATTTTTATATCTTTGGCATCTAAAACTTCTTCTGTTTTTTCTCCATCCTTAAAATAAATTTTACCTTGGTCAAGGTAAGCTCCCTTTTCGGAGATTTTTCCCATAGAGAAATAATATTTTTCTGCCTTTAAATTATATTTTTCTGCAAGTTCTTTGTCTTCATAATTTAAAATTGCAAAGTCGTTTTCATCTTGGTTTTTGAAAATCTTAAACTTAGCATCTACATAGTTTTGTCTAGTCTTGTGCCAGTCCAAGTGGTCACTTGTAACATAAGTTAGCACTGCAATGTGTGGTTTAAAATCTACGGTATTCTCTAATTGGAAGGAAGATGCTTCTATTACAACATAATCTTCAGGCTTGGCTTCTCTAGTTATTTCAAGAATTCCTCTACCAATATTTCCAACAACATAAGTCTTTGCTACCCTTCTTAGGATGTCCCCAAGAATTGTTGTTGTTGTAGTCTTTCCATTAGTACCAGTAACTGCAAGTACATTTTTTGTTTTTAAGTTTCTATAGCTAAGCTCAATATCAGAAATAATTTCAATATTCTTTTCCCTAGCTTTTTCTAAAAGTTCATGGAAGGGATAAATTCCTGGGCTTTTTACTATTAAATCAATATTATCAAGATCTTCATCTTTGAAAATAATAAAATCTTCTTCAACATTTAATTTTTGTAGGTCTTGATTGCTATCATAGACATAAATTTTGCATGGAAATTCTTTTAAAAACTTTAGGGCTGTTTTTCCAGTAACACCAAAACCCATTATTAATATATTTTTGTTTTCTAACATCTTAAATCACCTAAAATAAAATTAAGTAGGAAATCACACAAAGTATAACTTCTACTAATGAAAATACTGCAACTATTTTTTTCTCATGCCATCCCTTGTGTTCAAAATGATGGTGAAGCGGTGACATAAGGAAAACTCTCTTCCCCCTAGTTTTAAAACTAACTACTTGAATTATAACTGAAAGTGTTTCTATAAAATAAATTCCACCAGCAATAGGTAAAATTAAGGGCACATTTAAAAGAAGTGCAATTGCAGATATTGCTCCACCTAGGGCAAGAGATCCTGTATCTCCCATAAATACCTTAGCTGGAAACTTGTTATAGTGTAAGAAGCCCATTAGAGCTCCTGCTAGAGCTAAGCAAAATCCTGCAATTTCATATCTTTGAAATTTAATTGCTACAAAGTTGAAAAATATTAGACAGATAATTGTCACACTAGATGAGAGACCATCTAGTCCGTCAGTTAAGTTTACTGAATTTACTGTTCCTACAATTACAAAAATTACAAAGGGAATATATAAAAATCCTATTGACCTATAATCCTTTAAGAAGGGAATATAAAGGTCTGTCCCCATTTCCTTAGAATTGTATTGATAAATTATTAAAATAACCGCAACTAAAATTTGAAAAAGTAGTTTTTGGTATGCGCGTAGGCCAAGATTTCTCTTCATAACAACCTTGATGTAGTCATCAATAAACCCAACTGCCCCAAAGGCAAGTGTTGAGAAAAGTATCATTAGAACTGATAGCTTAAAATTTGCCGTAAGAAGACTTGTTATTATCACTGATGCTAGAAATATTAAACCACCAATAGTTGGAGTCCCACTTTTTACCAAGTGAGACTGTGGCCCATCTTCTCTTATGCTTTGTCCTGCGTGTAATCTTTTTAATAGTGGAATTATAATCCTGCCCAAGATTATGGAGAGAACAAATCCCAATCCTATATTAATTAAATAATTCATTATACTTTAACCTAATCCCTTTTACTTTTATTATTTTCTCTATTATTACTTTCTAAGTTTTCTTTAGATTTTTTCTTTTTACTTTTAGATTTTTTAGTTTCCTTATTGTTTTCTTTATTCTTATTATTTACTGTAGACTTTTTTTCATTATTATAATTTTTTTCCTCATTATAAGACTTATTGTTAGAATTTTCTTCGCTAGGCTTATCAAAATCCTCATCTCTTTTTGAGTAATTAAGTGTGATGCTTTCGCTGCCACTTAATTTTTGTCCAGGCCTTGGACTTTGTGATATAAAGTCGCCATTTCCCTTGATATTATACTCTAAATTCATAGAATTTAAAATAGATTGGCTTTCTTTTCTAGTCTTCTTGCTAAGGTCAGGCATTATTAATAGACCACTGTCCTTATCATTAACTGCAAGATCAACTATGGTATCTTTTAGTACATAGGATCCTGCCGATGGACTTTGGTTAGTAACAACAGAGTAAGGCAATACAGTTTCTGAGTTATTGTTGAACTTAAGCCCTGCATCTAACATTATCTTGCCTGCATCTTCAAGTAGAAGTCCACCTACATTAGGCACAGTTACAAACTCGTCTTTTTCATCAACTTCTTCAGTTTTTTGAATCTTCATATAGTTAAGAGATTTAGCTAAGACTTCTTGTACAACTGGTGCTGCAACTGCCCCACCAAGGATTCCACCCTTAGGGTTATTTACAACAACAAGAACTGTCAACCTTGGATCATTTAGAGGGGCTACACCAACAAAGGATGAGTTGTAGGCTTCAAGATAACCAGTAGGTGTTGCAATGTTAGCAGTACCAGACTTACCTCCAACGATGTATCCCGGTACTTGTGCACGCTTACCTGTACCCTTTTCGACTACTCTTCTCATCATCATCTTCATCTTCTCAGAAGTTTCTTCAGATATTACCCTTCTTCTAAGCTCAGGCCTTTTTCTCTCTATAACATTGCCATTGGCATCTACGATTTCCTTTATAAGTGTTGGTTTATTTAAGAAACCTCCGTTAGAAATTGCACTTACAGCATTTATAAGCTGTAAAGGAGAAACTGCAATTGAGTGTCCATAGGACATTGTTGCCAGATTAACCTTGCTTATATCCTTGTAGGATCTTGGAACAATACCAATGGATTCACCATAAAGCTCTATTCCAGTTTTTTTACCAAAACCAAAGGCCTTGATATACTTTAAGAACTTTTCAGCTCCTAGTTCTTGACCGACTTGAATCATAGTCATGTTACAGGATTCTTCTATGGCCTTGGCAAGAGTCTTTTTCCCCCTAGTGTGGCTTGTACAAGTTAACCTACTATTGCCCATAACCATTGCTCCGTTACAAACATATTGTGAATCAGGTTGGGCTGTGTTTTCTTCTATTGCAGCAGCTGCTGTTATAAGTTTAAAAGTTGAACCGGGCTCATACTGGTCATTGACATTAAAGTCTCTCCAATTGTCATAGAGGATGTCCATCTTTTCTTCTTCACTTAATTTATCCCACTCCTCTTCTTGCTTTTCATTAAGAGGTGCCCTTGGATCATTTAGGTTGTAGTCATCTTTAGTTGTCATTGCCAAGATTTCTCCAGTCATAGTATCTTGAACTATGATAGAAACCTTATCTGCCATATTTTCCTTTTTTGCATGTAAAGCTGCAGTTTCTGCAAATTGTTGAATATTTGAATCAATTGATAAAACTACAGAATAACCTTCTTTTGGTGCATAGGTTTCCTCATCTGTAAGAGGAATTTTATTTGAAGCGTTGTCCTTTAAAGATACATTCTTTCCAGAGATCCCTGATAATTCTTCGTCAAAGGATGCCTCAATCCCATATTGACCCACATTTTCATCATTAGTAAAGCCAATAACATAAGATGCCAAGTTGTTAAATGGATATAGCCTTCTTGTTACATCATCTATAGACATAGGAATGAGGTTGGATTTTTTATTATCTTTTTTTTCTTTATTTTCTTTTATAATTTGTAATCTTAAGTCCTTTAATTCTTGGGCCTTGCCCCTTTCAATGTTAGTAGCAAGTCTTACAACCTTGTCACCTTCCATCTTGGACCTAATCTCATCATAGTCTATACCAGTTACATCAGAAATTGTTTTTGCATCTTCGTCATATAACTTTTCTTTCCTGTTTTTGAAATCACTTTCGCTTTCGTCCTTTCTCTCCTTCAAATAATCCATGTCGTAAAAGACATTACACTTAGTTATGTTAATTGCCATCTCTTTCTTGTTTCTGTCATAGATTATTCCACGATTAGAGTTTATGACCTCAGTCTTTGTTAATTGGTTTAAGGCTGCGATAGTTAATTCTTCTGACTGGACTATTTGAATCCAGAGAAGTTTTGCGATTAATATTACAAACAAAAAAGCTAGAAAGATAAAAAATACAAATATGAATCTATTGGCATTGTTAGTCTTGCTCTTAAATCCATTTTTCATTTTTTTATCTCTAGCTTTCACTTTATTAGTTTTCAATTATATCCTCCTAATCTCTTGTAAAAGACCTGAGGACAGAGACAATTGGACTCAAAAATACGTTGTAGTTAATGTCTCCCACTTTTTCTTCTTCCCCTGAATCAATGTAAACTATTTGGTCTTCTGAAGGATAAACCATTCCAAGTTTATACATTGCCTCTTCTGCTATTTGAGCAGATGACTTTACAGCTTTAATATCGCCTACAAGAGTTGTTTTTGTTTTATTTAATTCTTCAATTTCAGCCTTTTGTCTCAAGATTTCCCTGTCGAGACCTGCAACTTGTGAATAAAGAATAATAACAGCTGCAAATATTATAATAACAATTGCTATTGTAAAAATAAAAGGCCTATTATTTAAAAGTCGATTTCTATATATATTATAACTTTTATTTGAAATTTTAGTTAATCTTTTTGCCATTTTACACCTCTAATTTTTCGGCAATTCTTAGTTTCGCTGAGTGAGATCTATTATTTTCTTTTAATTCTTCTTCACTTGCAGTTATTGGCTTTCTAGTTAAAATTTTTATTTCTTTTTTCTTGTCACATGTACAAATTGGAGACGATGGAGGACAAATACAATCCTTTTCTAGGTATTTAAAGGCATTTTTCACTATCCTGTCTTCTAAGGAGTGAAAAGTTATTATTGCAATCCTCCCACCTGGGTTAAGTCTATGGACAAATCTCTCAATTGAGTCCTCAAGAACATCAAGTTCCCTATTAACTTCAATTCTCAAGGCTTGAAAAGTTCTCTTTGCTGGATGAGGTCCATTTCTTCTTGCAGAAGCTGGAATAGCATTTTTTATAATTTCAACAAGTTCAAAAGTTGTCTCTATGTTTTTCTTTTTTCTCTCACCTACAATGAACTTGGCAATTCTTGCTGCCCACTTTTCTTCCCCATATTCTTTTATGATTCTTGTAATTTCACTTTCACTATAAGTATTTACAATGTCTCTTGCTGATATATCAAGTTCTTGATCCATCCTCATATCAAGTGGTGCATCAAACCTATATGAAAACCCTCTCTCAGGATTGTCAAATTGATAGGATGAAACTCCAATATCAAGGAGGACACCGTCGATTTTATCAATTCCAAGCTCATCAAGAGCTTTTTCAAAATTTATATAATTTAAGTTAAAAAATTCTACATTTTTATAGTCGGAAAGTCTTTCTTTTGCAACTTCAAGGGCTTCTATATCTTGATCTATTCCAATTAAAAGTCCAGATCCCTTTAGTTTTTTTAAGATTTCACGGCTGTGACCTGCTCCACCAAGAGTTCCGTCCAGATAGATTTTTCCTTCTCTTATGTTTAATCCTTCAATTGTTTCATCTAAAAGAACACTTTTGTGTGCAAATTCCATTATATTCCCAACTCCGACATTTTTTCAGCAAGCTCTTCATAGGATAGAGCTTCTTCTTCATTGTACTTATTCCAATTTTCCTCTGACCAAATTTCTGCCCTGTTTGAAAGTCCTATGATTACGCACTTGTCAATTAAGTCTGCATATTCTCTTAGGTGTTCACCAATTAGGACTCTTCCCTGCTTATCTAATTCGCAGTCCACTGCTCCAGAGAAAAATGTTCTCACAAAAGACCTTACAGCCTTGTTAGTCATTGGGAGTTCCTTTAACTTGTTTTCAATTTTCTCCCACTGGTCGCTTGGATATAAAAATAGGCAGTCGTCTAAACCCTTCGTCATTACAAAAGATGAAAGGTCTTCTCTAAACTTTGATGGAATTGTAACTCTTCCCTTAGGATCGAGGTTGTGTCTAAATTCACCTATTAACATAAAATTCTCCACTTTATTCCATTTTAACTATTTTTTACTCCACTTTGCTCCACCTAAGTTAATTTTACTACACAAAGTCCCTATTTTCTAGTGTTTTAATTAGTTTTCAAAAAATAGGACTATAGGCCCTAAAATTTTACTCTGAATAAAAAATATTTTCATAAAATACAATTTTTATTTCTGGGATAGGGGCTTTGGTCTATAAAATAAAAAATTATAATTCTTTTTAGTTTGTCTTTAATTGTTAATTAATAAATTTTTATAAGCTATTTAATTTTTACAAGTTAATAAATTTTTACGACTTCTTAAATTCTCACAAGCCTATAAACTCCTATGACTTCCTTGATCATCACGACTCAATAAATTATTACAAATTATTTAATCTTCACGAGTTAATAAATTTCTATAACTTCGTTGATTGTCATAAGCTCAATAATTTTTCAATAAGCAAATATATTTTTCCACAAAAAAAATCGACTATCTCTAGTCGATTTAATCTCTTATTATTTTATTTCTTTCCTATAAAGTAGAAATCGGAACCCTGACCTAGCTTTGAGTTAACTCCGTAGTCAAAACCATGAAGATCCATTATTGTCTTGACAATATAAAGTCCCAGACCAGTTCCAATCTCAGGTCTAGTGTGGTTGTCACGAACCCTATAAAATCTGTCCCAAATTCCCCTTATATCCTTTTCACTTATTCCTATTCCCTTGTCTATGCAGTGGAATTCAGTTTTCTTTTCATCACCCTTGATTATTAATTTTATTTCCTTGTTAACTGGCGAATAATTAATGGCATTGTTGACCAAATTATAAATTACTCGGTTTATCTTAGACTTGTCTGCAAAAATTCTTGTATCACCAGAGGCTTCAATGTCAAACTTGTAGGCTGTAAAATCTTTATTTATTTTGAACCTATCTAAGACTTCCTCCACAGAATCTTTAAGGTCATACTCTTCCTTCTTAATTTCTTCTAAGTTGGACTCCATCTTTGAGAGATCTAAAAGATCATTTACAAGATCTGTTAGCTTATCAGCTTCGCTAATAATTGTTTCCAAGTGTTTGTTTCGCAAAACTTCATTAGGACCAGATATGTCCCTTATCATCTCTCCATAAGATTTTATAACTGTCAGCGGAGTCTTCAAGTCATGACTTACATTGGCGACAAGGTCCTTCCTCATTTCAATTGTCTTTGTAAGTTCATTCTTTGCATAGTTAAGAGTGTTGGATAGATCATCTATTTCAGTGTACTCTCCCTTCCTAAAGGTAACCTTGTAGTCACCCTTAGCAAGCTCTTTGGCAGTGTTTGACATCCTAACAAGAGGTCTTGAAAGTCTCTTAGAAACAAAGTAGGCAGTAATAGATGCAAATATAAGTGACAAGAAGGAAATTATTATAAGTATTCTTCTAATGACATCAACTGTTGCATCTACGGGCTTTAAAACTGAGTTGATATATAGATAATAGTCTTCTCCATCAGTTTTACCAAGATAACCTGCATAAATAATGGAAGGGTCCTTTAAGTTTTCATACCTAACTGTATAGATTTTATAAGTCCTATTGTCCCTGCTTAAGGATCCAAAAAACTTATCGAAATTTTCCCAAATCATCCTTGGTCTCTCTACAAATTCATCGAATAATCTAAGAGGAAAGACCCAAGCTCCATTTTGATCCAAAACCTTTATCTCAAGTCCCTTAGTATTTGCATAGTTTGAAAGTTTAGTTTCAAAATCTTGTGACTTGTATTCACTCCTAAGTTCATTACCAACCTTTATAACTTCACGAATTTTCATAGTTTCGTAAAAACTTGAAAGGAAAACTGTTTGAAAGAGCCAAATAGAAATTAAGATCAGTCCAGCGAAAAAGACAAAGTACTTCCACAGCTTAAAGAGAATGCTGTTTTTGTCTATTTTTATCCTCCTCACTTCTTTAATTTCTCGTATCAAACTTATATCCCACTCCTCTTACTGTAATAATAAATTTTCTGTACTCTTTAATAGAATTTCTAAGCATCTTTATGTGTGTGTCTACTGTCCTGTCTTCCCCGTAGAAATCATAACCCCAAACTTGGTTTAGGAGCTTATCACGAGAAAGAGCAATATTTTTATTTTTCACCATGTAGACTAAGAGGTCATATTCCTTAGGAGTTAGGTCAATCATTTCATCGTCAACAAATACAACACGACCATCTAAGTCAATTTTAAGTCCTTCAAACTCCATAGTCTTATTTTCTTCAACCTTGTTGTTACGATTTACAATTACATTTAGTCTTGCCATGAGTTCCTTGGGAGAGAAAGGTTTAGTAACATAATCATCTATTCCAATTTCAAACCCAAATAATTTGTCATATTCCTCACTTCTTGCCGACAGCATTAAGACGGGAATATTTTTTATTTTCTTTATTTCCTTGTAGGATGAAAAACCATCAAGCCTTGGCATCATAATATCCATTACAATTACATCGAAGTCTTCTTCTTTTACCTTATCAATAGCGTCAAGACCATCAACAGCTTCAACAACTTCGTGGCCTTCAAACTCTGCGTAGGTTCTTATAACTTCTCTAATGCTTTTTTCATCATCTACTACTAAAATTTTAAACATTTAATCACCAACTTAATTATAATAAGAATTTGTGAATTTTTGATGAAAGCTTTGTTAAGCCTCTTCTTATAAATTCTCTTTACATTTGATTTTATTATATCAATAAGATAAGTTTTTTGTTAGAATCTTTTCTTTTGAATCTAGTAACAATCTTAGCAAAATAAAAAAAGCCTGTAAGAAATTTCTTACAGACTAAAAGTTTTTATTAAATTATACTTTGAATAATCTTTGACCCTGCAATAATTGTTCCAATTGATGAACCTAAGTTAGCAAGTATTACTACTAAGAGAGCCTTTAAAAACTTATTGTGAATCCATGACTTAAGATTAAATATGTCATCAGGAATATTATTTACGTCTTCAACTGTTGGCTTCTTTAAACTTGCTTCAACTAAACCTGCAAACCATCCACAAGCAAGGACTGGATTGATCGAAGTAAAAGGTGCTGCCACGAAAGCAGTTAATACACTTAGTGGATGCGGAAGACATAAAGCTGTAAAGACAGCAGCTAAGACTGAATTAAATATAAACCAGGATTTAATTTGAGATATTCCCGTATTCATACTTTGCTTAAAGCCTAAGACTATTAAAATTACAATTAGGGCTGGTATTATCCAAGGCAAGAGCTTCCCAATTAAGGATTTTGGTGGAATCTTATTAAGCTCTTCAATGTCTTGATCCTTAAAGATTTCTTCTTCAACACCTGGTGTATGTGCTGCTCCAAGAATAGCGACAACTTTTTTGCCTGGTGAATTCTTAATGTTATAAGCAAGAAATTTATCTCTCTCGTGCAAAAGTGTTGCGGCAATTTGAGGATAGTCTTTACCCATATCTTCAATAGCAAGTTCAAGATTATCTCTTTCGATTAATCTCTGAAGATCTTCCTCAGATACATCTTCCTCATCATCAATGGACATTAAAGAGAAAAATAATTTTATTTTTTCAAAAAATCCCATTTTTCTCCAAATCCTCATGAAAGTTGTTTGAATACTTCTGTCAGCTAGGACTAAGTTGATTCCCATTTCTTCAGAAGCCTTAATACCTTCCATCATCTCTTGACCAGGTTTTGTTTTTAGTTTTTTTGCAATATTTTTTTGATATGATGAAAGAATTAGGTTTGCTATTAAAAGGGTAACCTTCTTCTCCTTTATAATATCAATAATATTTGTATTCTTCCAAGCCTCAGGATTTTTTAAATTTTTATACCTTTGGTCATCAAGCTCAATACATATTGAGTCAGGATTCTCTTCTTTTATAGTTTCCCTAACCAAATTAACACTTTCTTGTGAAACGTGAGCCGTTGGTATTAAAATAATTTCCTTTCCTTGGTAATCTATTCTAATTAATTGATCCTTCATTTTTCTCCTACGTAGAAGTTTTATTCTTTTTCTTCACTAATGGTGTAGGCTTTTTCATCTACACCCCTATAATAATTTGTAATCAGCTTCTTGCCTTCTATCTTCTCTGTCATAAGTATCTTGTCTTTGGATTTAAACTTATTAAGACCATCTTCATTTTTTATCTCATAACCCTTTAGATAATTAATTGAAGAGTTTAAAATATCAAGACAAAGAGCATTTAAGATGTCTTCTTCATTGTCTTCTTTTTCTTTGTCTTTAACAACCTTAAGGTCTTTTAGAATTTTATTTTTAGAATTCTTATTTAATCCATAAATATTCTCATAAACTTCTAAAAGATTATCTTCCTTTTCTAAAATTTCCTCTTTTTCATCCTTTAACCTAGATATTTTAGAGGAATCATTTAGAAGAATGGACTTAAGCAAATAATTGTCTCCCTTTAATAAGTATTCTACAAGACCAAGATTTTCAAATCCCTTGATGTTGTGCTTTCCTATGGACCTATTCAAGTCATAAGCATAATGGGAGTCTATAAAAAATGGAAGAAGTCTTAAGTTGTCTTCCATATCCTCCCTAATCAAATCCTTGTCAATAAAATTGCCTCTAAGAGGTGTAAAAGAATTTATTTTTTCTTTTGAAATTTCAAAAAACTTTAATTCTCTATTCTCTTCAAAGGGAATTAAAGAATCTCCCAGTTCCCTATTGAGGTCTTCTATCTCTGTAGACTTGTTTTGTAAAACATCAAACTTTTCAATTTCACTTGATATTACATCAAGCTTTGAGTTTTTTATGTTTATATCTTGGCTGAGATTTTTTATTTTTTCCTCTGTCTTATTTTTCTTTTCTAAGAGAGAAGAATTTTCTCTTGTTAAGTTAAAGTAAGAAGACTCCATGTATCTTAAGTTGGAAAAACCGAGATAAGATAGTATGAGACTTAAAATTATAAAGAGAAAAGACAAAAAAGTTTTTATATTTTTATTCATTTTTATCACTCTTTTCCAAGGCCCTTATAATTCCATAGTTCCTATAATACTCAGAAACTTTTTCATCTAAAAAGTTTTTTAAATATACTAATTTTTCTGATGATAGGTCACCAGTCTTAAAGGATTTCTCTTCCATTTCTTTGTAGATATTCAATAAGTTGTTAAGATCGACGTATATTTCAGAGAAAGACACCTTGTCATCTTTTATAAAGTTATAAATACTTGAAGAATATATTGATGCATAGAATACAAATAAATTTACTTCCTTAGATGGTTTATTTTCTTTTATCAAATAAGAAGCAAATCCATCTAGGTCTTTAAAAAGGCTCTCAATTTCTAGGTCCTTATAAATATTCTTGTGCTTTTCAAGGTTTTCTTCTCTACTTATACTTAAGAAGTCGTCTACAATCCTATCGTAATTTTCTTTTTCATATATATTTGAATTAAAGAAAGCACCATAAGCTCTTAGTCTTTCTCTAACTTCAGATTTTATGGCCTTGTTTTTCTCTTCATAATCTGCTTTGATTTTTTTAATCTCGTCAGATTTATTGGCTTCAAATTGATATCCATATTTTTCATAAAATTCTTGAGATTTTAAATTAAATTCAATGTCCAAGTCTTCCATTTCTTTGTCAAAGGTCTTAGACTTATCCTCCAAAGACTTTATCTCTTGTGCCAAGGCCTCGTTTTCAGAAATCAGCCTTGTTGAAAACTTTTTATTTGAAATAGAATATACAAAAAATAATACAGACAAGACTAGGATGCAAAGAGAAAAAATATAGAGAACCTTGTGCCAGTTTTTACTACTCATCTTTCACCTACATTTTTTCAATAAGAATGCTGGCTCCACTTGTCTTTCCATAGTTTTTATCAATACTCCTAAGGATAACAAAAGAAATGATAAAGGATAAGACCCCTGCTATGAGAGACATTAAATCCTTGTTAGCAAGTCCCATCTTATTAAAAACATAATAAGAGAAAGAAATTGCTGACATAAATAGGACTAGTGGCAAACCATAAACTAAAAATTTATAGGAAAGCACTGACTTGTCATTGGTTTTTAACTTGACTAAATCTCCTACTTTTGCAGAAATTGTATTGTTAAACTCAAAGAGCTCTTGTTCAGATTCAGCACACTTTGCATTACAAGACTCGCAAGATTCTCCGCAGGCACTTTCTCTAGTAAATTCCACAAATATTTTGTTGTTCTTTTGAGCTCTTACAATTCCAATACTTTCCATAAAATCACCTATTCTTAATCTTCAATTACCTTAATGTGTACTTCTTCTAATTGTTTTTCTGTAAGTTCTGTTGGTGCACCTGTTAATAGACAAGTTGCAGCTTGAGTTTTAGGGAAGGCTATTACGTCCCTGATACTCTTAGCTCCTGTAAATAACATTACAAGTCTGTCTAAACCATAAGCAAGTCCTCCATGTGGTGGAGCTCCATACTTAAAGGCTTCAAGAAGGAAACCAAATTTTTCCTTAGCTTCTTCTTCTGATAAGCCCAGTGCTTCAAACATTTTTTCTTGGACTTCTGGGTCGTTGATCCTAATACTTCCTCCACCCATTTCGTCACCATTTATAACAATGTCATAAGCCTTTGCTCTTGCATTTTCCTTGTCACTTACTAATTTATCCACGTCTTCATCAAGTGGACTTGTGAAAGGATGGTGCATAGCAACGTATCTTTCTTCCTCTTCATCATATTCAAATAGAGGGAATTCTGTAATCCAAACAAGTTTATAGTCATCTTCGTCAATTAGGTCCATGTCCCTTGCAATTTTGTTACGAAGGTTACCTAAGCCACTAAATACAACAGAGTTTTTATCAGCAAGAATTAAAATTAAATCGCCTTTTTTTGCTTCAAAAGCAGAGATGATTTCTTGCATTGTTTCTTCAGAAAGAAATTTAGCAATTGGCGAATCAATTTCTTCATCAACTCTTATCCAAGAAAGTCCCATTGCCTTATAGTCTTTGACAAAGGATTCTAGTTTTTTAACTTGCTTCTTGGAATAGAATTCACTTCCGCCATCAACCTTGATACCTCTAACACTCTTGCCCTTTTCAGTATTTCCTTCAAATACCTTGAAGCCGCAAGTTTTTACTATTTCAGAAATATCTTTTAATTCCATACCAAATCTAAGGTCTGGCTTATCTACCCCGAACCTATCCATGGCTTCAGAGTATTTCATTCTCTTAATAGGAAGTTCAATGTCTTTGTTAATTACTTCTTTAAACAATTTTTGAAGGAATCTTTCATTTATTCCCATTACATCTTCTTCGTCAACGAAGCTAAGTTCCATATCAATTTGAGTAAACTCAGGTTGTCTATTGGCTCTTAAATCTTCATCTCTAAAGCACTTAGTAATTTGGATGTACCTATCCATTCCTGCAACCATTAATAATTGCTTCATTAATTGTGGTGATTGAGGAAGAGCATAGAACTCGCCTGGATTAACCCTACTTGGCACTAAGTAGTCTCTTGCTCCTTCAGGAGTTGGCTTAGTTAACATAGGAGTTTCAACTTCTATAAATCCATTTTCATAGAAGAAGTCACGAGTAATCTTATAAATCTTTGAACGAATCATAAGATTTCTTTGCATACTTGGTTTTCTTAAGTCAAGAGTCCTGTACTTAAGTCTCATGTTTTCTGCAACATTGTCATTGTCCTTGACATAAATTGGTGGAACTTCAGACTCACTTAAAATTTTAAGTTCACTAGCTAGGACTTCAACCCTACCAGTTTCTAGTTCTTCATTGATTGAAGATCTCATACGAACTGCACCCTTGACAGCAATTACAAATTCTCCACGAAGATGTGATGCCTTTTCTAAAAGCTCTTCTGATGAAGTATCGTCAAAAACAATTTGTGCAATTCCACTTCTATCTCTTAAGTCAACAAAAACTATGGATCCCAGTGACCTTTGCTTTGCCACCCAACCCATTAGGACAACTTCTTTTGAAATCATATCTTCTGAAATCTCATTACAATAATTTGTTCTTTTGAGATTTCCCATTTTTTCAGCCATATTTCCTCCTAAAAATTAAACTCCAAGCCTCAAATGGTTTGGAGCTTATTCGTTAACATTTTTATAATCAATTAGCCATTTATATTGTTTTTATTCCATAAAAATCTATTTTAATTATAAAGCAAGGCCTGTCAAAATTCAACTTTAACAGATTCTCTTGTCTATTCTATGAGAAAAACCTTGGATATCTTTCACCTTGTTTTCTCTCAAAAGTTTTTCCTTTACAAAGCCTGCTCCCTTGTCCATGCCTTGACAGCCTGCAAGAAGTAATACATCATCTTGATCAAGTAAGTCAATAGCATCGTTAATTGACTCTTCAAGGGTATCATATACTTTGCAATCAATTTTATTCTTTTCTAAAATATCTTTGAATACTTTTAATTCCTCATCAGTTACCCTGTCCTTTTCCTTGACAGTATCTCTTGATAGGGTTGCAGTTAGTGATTTAGGTTTTAAAATTTTTATCCACTTAACTAATCTTTCTGTAATCTCACGATTTACTTCAACTCCTCTTTTACCCCTAATGGCATAGAGAATATTTAGATTTTTATAATCCATTTCCTTTAGAGTTTCCATTGTTGCGTCAATATTTTTTTCATTGGCAAAGTGGTCGTCTAAAATTTTAAATTCTTCATCAAATATTAATTCAAATCTTCTCTCTACTCCCTTAAAATTCTTTAGGGCTCTCTTTATTGTTTCTATATCAATTTCAAGGCAGAGACCTATTATTATGGCAACAAGAGAATTCATTACTGATGAATAACCAACTGATCCCAGTTCGATTTTAAATTCAGATTTTTCTAAAATAAAATCTTTAATCTTTATGTCCCTATTTACCTTGAAAGTAAATTTTCCCTTACCAGTTGAAAGGTCAAGATTTTGAATTCCAAAGTCAGCTTCATTGTTTTCCAAAGAGAAACTAAGCACTTGTGCCCTTGTTTTATCCCTCAAAGAATAAATTTTTTTATCGTCTGCATTTAATATTGCAAGGGCATCTTCTTTTGCGTGTCTTATAAGTCTAGATTTAAATCTAAAATAATTTTCAAAACTTCCATGTTGATCAATATGTTCTCTGCCAAGATTGTTAAAAGTCACAATGTCAAAATCAATATTCTTGTTCCTATATAATTCTTGGGCAGATGAAGAAACTTCCATGGTCACATCAGTTACTCCCTTGTCCTTCATATCCCTAAAATAGGATTGAAGCGTTAAAGACTCTGGCGTTGTAAGTACAGATGGAATCATTACATCAGCATATCTTGTTAACACAGTTCCAATAATCCCTGTCTTTCTTTTATCTTCTTCTAAAATAGAATTTACCATAAAGGCAGTAGTTGTCTTACCATTTGTCGCAGTGATTCCTATTACATTCATGTCTCTTGAAGGATCTCCATAGAAGTTTCTTGCCATGTCTGCAAGGGCAATTCTTGAATTTTCAACTCTTATTTGTTTGATGTTTTCCTCAGAGTAGTCTTCGACTACAGCAATTTCTGCTCCAAGTTCTCTTGCCTTCTTTAGAAACTTGTGCCCATCTGTGACGTATCCTTTTATGGCAACAAAAATACCGCCCTCAACTACATCGTCTGTGTGAAAGGCGATATTTTTTATTTCTATTTCTTTATCAATTTCAAAATTTGCATCAATAATATCTAAATTATTTAAAATTTTTTCTAATTTCAAGCTTATCTTCTCCTTAGAAAGTCTTCAAGGTTTTTAGAATTTAAATTTCTCTCAAACTTTCCCTTTTCATTTAAAATCTTTGTGCTTGCGCCTAGGCCAAAGCCAATAATGTTTTCAAGTTCTTCCATCATAACAATATTATAAACTGAAGCATGACCCTTCTTTGCATATCCAATATTCTCTGATGAAATTACAGATTTTTTCTGCCTATAAAGATAATAGGGTTCATAATTATTTTCCATTAACAATTTCTTCGATTCTTCCAAAAGATTTCCAAAGTCTTCATCATTGTGGTAGGAATTTTCAAAAAGCTTTGAACCATTCTTTAAAGCTAGAGTGTGAAGTGTAATGTTTTCTGGATAAAAGTCTATAGCTTTTTTTATAGAATCAAGAATACTAGCCTTATCTTCTCCAGGAAGTCCCATGATTAAATCCATATTTATAGTTTCAAAACCAAGCTCTCTTGCCTTATCAAACCAAAAACAAAAATCTTTGTTTGAAACCCTATTTAATTTGTTAATGACCTCTTCATTAAAGGTCTGTGGATTAAGAGAAATTCTATTAACTCCCTTGTCCTTAAGCATCTTTAAAATATCAAGACTCAAACTATCGATTCGCCCACATTCAACAGTAAATTCTCTTGTGTGGCCAAACTTTTTAATCAGTGAATCAATAATTTTTTCCAAGTTGTCCAAGCCAATTGAAGTTGGAGTTCCCCCTCCTATATAAATTGAATTAGGCTCCTTAGAAAAATCAAGCTCATAGGAATTTATATCGTAGGTTAAAATTTTTGTGTATAAATCCATTTTCCCCTTGTTCTCTATTGTCGTGTCAAAGGAACAATAGAGGCACCTTGAGGGACAAAAGGGTATGTGAACATAGACATTATAATTTTTTAAATTGGAATTAAGCCTTAGGTCTTCTTGATTTTTATAAATTTTATATAAAAAATCTGCCTCCTCATTTCCAATCCTGTACTTGTCCCATAAAATTTTAAGGCACTCATCATAGGAAGAGCCCTCAAAAACTTTTGAGATAAGTTTTAAGGGCCTCACTCCAGTTAGGATTCCAAAGCTTGAATCAAAATTTTCTTCCTTAGAAAACAAGTCAAATAAATATCTCTTAATAGTGAAGTGAGCTTTTTCATCCCTAAGCCTAAGCCTTTCACTAGCCTTTATCTTGTCTCCAAAGATGCTAATAAAAACATTTTGGTCTTCAATTTTTATTTTGATGTTTAAGTCTAATTCTTCATAATCTTTAGGAAGCTTCATCCTAAAAAATTCGAAAATTGATTTCTTTAAGCCTTCGCTTTCGTTTTCTATATTAATCATAATTGTCTTAGATAAGGATTTGTCATTTTCTCATAGGATATTTGTGACTCAGGACCGTGACCTGATAAGACATAAATCTCATCGTCAAGTTTTTTTAATTTTTTTAATGATTCAATCATAAGTGAATGGTCTGACTCTGGAAAGTCAGTCCTTCCTATGGATCCATTAAAAAGAGTGTCTCCTGCAAATAAATAATTTTCAAACAAATAGCAAACTGATCCAAGAGTATGGCCTGGCGTTTCAATAACTTTTATAGTTCCTTCTGAAAAAGGAATTTCATCCCCCTCTTTTACAAAGACATCTACATCAGCTGCTTCAATTTGCATACCAAAGGCAGAAGCTCTGACTTCCTTTGGACTCTCTAAGAAGGCCCTGTCATCTTTTGACATGTAAACTGGCGCCTTGTATTTTTTCACTAGAGCAGCAACTGCCCCTACGTGATCAAAGTGACCATGAGTTAGCAAAATATATTTGATATTTAGACCATTTTTTTCGATTGCTTCAATTATATTTTCACTTGATCCACCTGGATCAACTACAAAAGCATCCTTGTTTTCATCAAAAAGGATAAAGCAATTTTCTTGTAACTCTCCAACAACTAACTTCATAATTTTATATTCCATTATTTCACCTAAAATTCCTTGCTTGAATCCAATAAAATAGTAACTGGTCCATCATTAATAAGCTCCACATCCATATCTGCACCATATTCGCCAACGGAAACCTTAATTCCTAAATTTTTCATCTCTTCAATGAATTTTTCATAAAGAATTATTCCATCATCAAACTTTGCCGACCTAATGTAGGATGGTCTGTTGCCCTTTCTGGCATCCCCATAGAGGGTGAATTGACTTACAACTAAAATTTCAAGACCATAATCAAGAAGAGACTTATTCATAACCCCTTCTTCGTCATCAAAAATTCTCAGTTTGCTTACCTTTTTTATAATATATTCTAAATCTTTCTCGTCGTCATTAGCTTCTATACCGAGTAAAAGCATAATCCCCTTGTCGATTTTAGAAATCACTTTGCCATCAACAGTTACACTTGCTCTTTTTACTCTTTGAACTACTCCACGCATTTTATCACGCCTTTATTCTGTAAACTTCAAGGACATTGTTTATCCTCTTAAGTTTTTCCATTAGTCTTTCAAGTTCTTCACTGTCAGTTATTTCAACTGTAATATCTATAACAGCGTCGCCATTTTTTACAACTTTTGCATTTAAATAGGACATGCTAAGTTTAGATTCATTTACCCTACTTGCAATATCAGCAATAACATTTGGCTTGTCAAAGGCCCTGATTTCAATAGAAGCACTGTAGCTTGTTGAATTTGAATTTTCCCATTTAACTTCAACAAGTCTTTCTGGATCAACATTGTTTTGTAGATTTTTACAGTCCTTTCTGTGAACTGAAATTCCTCTTCCAATAGTTATATAACCAACAATTTCATCTCCAGGGACTGGTGTACAACATTTTGCAATTCTAACATTTACACCGTCAACACCCTTGACTTCAATTCCTTGGTTATTGTATCTCCTCTTAGATTCAACAATTTCTTCAATGCCTTTGTCGTCTTTTTTGTAATGCTTATTATAAATATCTTGTAATTTTGCAGTTACTTGGGCAGTAGTTATAGTTCCAAAGCCAACTGCTGCATACATTTCATCAAGACTAAGCATATTTAATTTTTCTTTTACTTCTTCTAGCCAATCATCACGCAAAATTTTGTGAGTTTCGTAGCCAAGTTTCTTAACTTCTCTTTCAATAGCATCTCGTCCTCTTTCAATATTCTTTTCCTTATCTTTAACCTTGAAATATTGCAAGATTTTTTTACGAGCTTGAGGACTCTTAACAATTTTTAACCAATCAAGAGATGGGCTTGTGTTTGGATTTGTAATAACATCAACAATATTACCACTTTGTAGGGTGTAATTAAGTGGTACAATCCTTCCATTGACCTTAGCACCTACACATGTGTTACCAACTTGGGAGTGAATTCTGTAGGCAAAGTCAATTGGAGTTGACCCTTCAGGTAAGTTTATAACATCTCCCCTTGGAGTGAAGACAAATACTTCATCAGCGAAGAAGTCAATCTTTAGGGTATCCATGAAGTCGCCTGGATCATTTAAGTCTTTTTGCCATTCAAGTAATTGTCTAAGCCAAGTTAAGTTTTCATCAAAAGCTGTTTCTTTAGATACTCCAGCCTTGTATTTCCAGTGGGCAGCGATACCATATTCAGCAGTTTGATGCATTTCATAAGTCCTAATTTGAACTTCAAAAGTCTCTCCATTATTGTCTATAACAGTTGTGTGAAGAGATTGATACTTATTAGGCTTAGGCATAGCTATATAGTCCTTAAACCTACCTGGTATTGGTTTGAAAAGTGTATGAACAACACCTAGGGCACCATAACAATCCTTTACGGAATGCGTTAATATTCTAACTGCAGAAAGGTCATAAATTTCATCAAAGACCTTGCCCTTCTTCTTCATCTTATTATAAATTGAGTAGAAGTTCTTTGGTCTTCCCTTAATTTCACATTCAATTCCAACATTTTTTAGGTTTTCTTCAAGAAGCCCTATTATGTGGTTGATTAAATCTTCTCTTTCATTCCTTCTCTTGTTGACCATGTCTACTAATTCATAGTAGCCTTCTTCATCAAGATACCTAAGTGAAAGGTCTTCAAGTTCCCACTTAATCCTGCTCATACCAAGCCTATCAGCTATTGGTGCATAGATTTCAACAGTTTCTGTTGCCTTTTCAATCTTCTTGGCATCAGTCATGTACTCAAGAGTTCTCATATTGTGAAGCCTATCAGCTAATTTAACAATAATAACCCTAATGTCCTTGGCCATGGCAAGAACCATTTTTCTTATATTTTCGGCTTGTTTTTCTTCCTTGTTTTTATAATTTAATTGTTTTAACTTTGTAACGCCGTCAACTAGGTCAGCAATTTCTTGACCAAATTCATTTTTAACATCTTCAAGAGTTACATCTGTATCTTCAACTACATCATGAAGAAGACCAGCAACTATAGTTGCTGTATCCATATTCATATCTGCCAAAATCAAGCTGACATTAAGGGGGTGAATAATATAGTCTTCACCAGAGTTTCTCTTTTGTCCCCTGTGGTGTTCATCAGCCATCTTATAGGCACGTTTAATCATGTCTATATCAGCATTTTCATTATAGGATTTTACTTTTTCAATTAATTCATCTATTAATAACATTCTTCTCACCTGTGATTCTATAGCTTTTTATCTTTAGCTGAATAGTAACATTTCCATTAAATTTATTTAAGTCAAGATTAAAAACTATATCTATAAATATATTTGAAGGTCTTCCATTTAAAAGACCCATAACTTCTTCCCTGCCATAGGAACTAGCAAGCTTATTTAAAAATACTTTTGAATCTTCAAATAATATTCCTGTGTAATTTATATTATCTTGGGATAAAGTCATCTTTAAAAAGTTTTTATTTTTACCCAAGATATTAAGTGACTTTATCTGTAAGTTTTTAGCACCAAACTTCGGCGCAGAGTTTCCATTTCCAAAGGGAGCCAGAGCCTCTATGTCCTGGACAAGCTTCATGCTAATGTATTTGAGCTCTAAATTTCCATCAATATAAATCTTTCTTATTAAGTCGTTCCTTGTTAAGCTCTCTTTTTGGTCTACATCCCTAATAAAGTCATCTAGATTTTCTAGGGGAAGAGCTAGTCCGCAGGCCATCTTGTGACCACCAAAGCTCCTCAGGTATTCCTTAGATTTAGAAAATTCTTGGAACATATTATATTCTTCAATACTTCTTCCAGATCCCTTAATTAAGTCCTTGGAATCACTTAGAACTACGCTTGGCCTGTAATACTTTTCTTTGATTTTTCCAGCAACAATACCAAGAATGGATTCATTTAAGCCTTCCTCATAAACTATTAGGACCTTATGCTTATCTAGCAATCCTTCTTTCTGTATCTTCTCATCTATTACTTCAAAGGCATCACTAGTTAGCTTTTGTCTTTCATAATTTAGGTCTCTTAATTCTTTGGCTTTTTCAAGAGCAATAGAATAGTCCTTTTCCAAAAATAATTCTAGGGCTTCTTTAGCAGATTCAAGCCTTCCACTGGAATTAATAGTTGGTCCAAGGATAAAACCAAGATGGTAAACATCAATATCATCTTTTTTTATATCGGCTGCCTCTATTAAGGCATTAAGGCCCAAATCTTTGCTTTTCCTTAAGATCTTAATTCCCTCAGAAACTATAACCCTATTTTCATTTGTAAGTGGCATTACATCACATACAGTAGCTATGGCAGCATAGGGCAAGAATTTTTCATAAAACTCTTCCTTGTCTACTCCCTTGATCAAAAAAAGATACTCTATGAGTTTAAAGGCAACTACCCCTCCGCAAATTTCCTTAAAGGGATAAGAGCAAGCATCCTGTTTTGGATCAATAACTGCACTTGCATCTGGTATAATCTCAACTTCATTTCCATCTTTTAAAATCTTCGACACCTCATGATGGTCAGTTACAACTACATCAATATCTAGAGACATGGCATAATCCACTGCATCTCTTGCAGCTATTCCATTGTCACAAGTTATAATGCACTTGACGCCATCTTCATTAGCCTTGTCAATTAAATTTTTGTTAATTCCATAGCCATCTTCAACTCTATGAGGTATGTCATAGGACACATTCCCTCCAATAGTCTTTAAGCCTTCATACAATATATAAGTTGATGTTACACCGTCAACATCATAGTCTCCAATAATTCTAATTTTATTTTTCTTAGCCAAGTGACTTAAAATGATATTTGAAGCCTTGACCATATCCTTTAACAAAATAGGCGAATTTAAATTTGAAAGACTTGGCTCTAAAAACTCTCGAATGTCTTCTTCAGTATTTATTTCCCTATTGAGTAAAATTTTATATATGACATTGTTTATCCCTAATTTTTTATAGTCAATTCCAGGATCACTTTTGTTTTTTATAAACCATCTTTCCATTTAATCACCACTTTATATATACGATTAATTATATCAAAAATTATCATTTAGGTAAAACAATTAGGCTATCAAGCAACAAAAAAAGAACCCTCATTGGGGTTCTTCAAAAGATTTTATTATTCTTCATTAGCTAGAACTGAAATTGCACATTCAATTCTTTTCTTTTCCATTTCACATCCAACCTTGTAAGGTTTGCTTAAGTCATTGTTGCTGTAGTAAGCGTTGGCGTGACAACCACCTGAGCAGTAGTATCTTGCCCAACAAGTAGGACAGTCTTCATTAGTATAAACGTTGGAATTTTTAAAAGTGTCTCTAAGGTCAGTGTTTTTTATTCCTTCATCAACATTACCAAGCAAGAAGTCTTCTTCGCCAACAAATTGGTGACAAGGATAAATTTCTCCTTGTGGTGTTATGGCAACATATTCAGATCCAGCACCACATCCAACAGTCCTCTTAACTATACAAGGTCCTTGAGATAGGTCAATAATAAAGTGGAAGAAGGAAAAGTCCTTGTCTTTCTTTCTTATTTCAATATAATCCTTGGACATTTTTTCATATTCATTAAGAATTTTATCAAGGTGTTCTTCTCTAATTGCGTAAGGCTCTTTTTCATCAGTAACTACTGGTTCAATAGAAGTCTTTTTAAATCCATGAGAGTAGAAGTCCTTTAAGTCTTCTGAAAAGTCTAAATTTTCATTTGTGAAAGTTCCCCTGATAAAGTAGTCCTTGTCTCCTCTCTTATCGATAAGTTCTTTGAACTTTGGAACTATAATGTCATAAGACCCCTTGCCATTTGTAGTAGGACGCATTTCATCATTAATTTCTTTTCTTCCATCAATTGATAGAACTACATTGTCCATGTTCTCATTAATAAATTCTTCTATTTCGTCATTTAGTAGAACGCCATTAGTTGTAATTGTGAATCTAAAGTGTTTGTCATATTTCTTTTCTTCTTCTCTACCATAAGCTACAAGTTTTTTTACTAAGTCAAAATTCATTAGAGGTTCACCACCGAAGAAATCCACTTCAAGATTTCTCCTGTTTCCAGAATTTTGTAGAAGAAAGTCTAAGGCCTTCTTACCTGTTTCAAAAGTCATAAGACTTCTGTCTCCCTTGAAGTCACCTTGGGATGCAAAGCAATACTTACATCTTAAGTTACAATCGTGGGCAACATGAAGGCAAAGTGCCTTTACTACATTTTGAGGATTGAATCGAGAAAGTTTAAAGTGTTCATCTTCAGAAAATAATAAATCTTCCTTAGCCAAGTAGTCTATTTCTTCATAGGCTTCTTTAGCATCTTCTTCATTATATAGTTTTGAATATTTATCAATAACTTCATCCTTTGACAATTTTTCATAATCATCAATCATTTCATATACAATTTTTTCTACTACATGGACTGATCCACTTGCTATATCAAGGACAATGTATCTATTATTTAAATAAAATTTATGAATTCTTTCTTCCATCTTTTCTCCTTTACTTAACCCCTAACAAAATAAAAGCAAGGTTTCCCTTGCCTTAGTTTTCAGAATTTTCACATTTTTGATTTCCAACTGTACAGCTAGTTTTGCAAGCTGATTGACAAGATGTTTGACATTCGCCACATCCGCCTTTTTCATAAGTTTTCTTAAGATTTTTTTGTGTAAGTGTTTTAATGTGTTTCATAATATCTCCTATTCTTCTTCAGCGTCTTTTAAATCAGCATTCTTTTTATAAGTACCATTAATTCCCCACTTCATGACTTCAATTTTTGTGTTGTCAGATGAAGTTTCGATAACTAAGTAATCTTCCTTTACAAGGATAATTTTTCCAATAATACCGCCGATTGTTATTATTTTATCTCCAACCTTTAAGTTTTCACGCATTTCATTTATTTCATTTGCTTTTTTCTTTTGCGGTCTTATTACGAAGAAATAAAAAACAACAAACATCAATATTAAGGGAATAAAGTTTAACATTGCGTTTTGATTCATTATTAACCCCTTTCTTATTTATGATTTATAATTATATTATACATTTTATCTTATAACTTAACAAGAATATCTTTAAGACTTTACTTGTAACCGTATTTTTTATAAAAATCTTTTTTATATTCTAAGAAGTAGTCTCCTTTAATAGACTCTCTAATATTTTTCATCATGTCGATTAAGAAGTAGAGATTGTGAATAGTTGCAAGCCTCATTCCAAGTATCTCATCTACATTAAATAAGTGTCTAAGATATGCCTTAGAATAGTTTCTACAAGTGTAGCAGTCGCATTCATCATCTAATCTTGAGAAGTCATCCTTATAAATTGCATTTTTAATTGGAATTCTTCCCTGATGAGTTAAGACAGTCCCATTTCTTGCAATTCTTGTAGGAAGAACACAGTCTGCCATGTCTACTCCTCTTTCTACTGCTTCGAATAAGTAGTCTGGACTACCAACTCCCATTAGGTATCTAGGTTTATTTTCAGGCATGAAGTCTGTTGTGTAATCTAAGATTTCAGTCATTAAATCAATAGGTTCACCAACTGAAAGACCTCCAATTGAATAACCCTTAAAGTCCATATCCACCATTTCTTTTGCAGAAATTTCTCTTAGGTCCTTATACATACCACCTTGGATAATTCCAAAAAGAGTTTGATTATCTACGTTCTTATGGTGGTTCTTACATCTTTCAGCCCATCTAAGAGTTCTTCTCATTGAATGATCTATATATTCATGGCTTGCTGGATAGGGTGCACATTCATCAAAGGCCATAATTATATCTGATCCCAAAATGTTTTGGATATCAATTGACTTTTCAGGAGAGATAAACATCTTGCTCCCGTCAATATGACTCCTAAAATGAACTCCTTCTTCAGTAATTTTTCTATTATCTGATAAAGAAAAAACCTGAAATCCTCCTGAATCTGTTAAAATTGGTTTGTCCCAATTCATAAACTTGTGAAGACCTCCAGCTTTTTCTATTATCTCAGTCCCTGGTCTTAAAAATAAATGATAGGTATTAGATAAAATTATTTGTGCTCCAATATCTTTTAACTCTTCAGGAGTCATAGTCTTTACTGTTGCTCTTGTTCCAACTGGCATGAAAATTGGAGTTTCAATTTCCCCATGATTAGTTGTTATTTTTCCAAGTCTTGCCTTTGAATCCTTAGAAGTCTTTAATAATTCAAATTTAAACATAAAACCTACCTTATAAACATGGCATCACCAAAACTGAAAAATCTATATCTTTCTTTAACAGCTTCTTCATATGCCTTTAAAATAATCTCTCTACTTGATAAGGATGAAACAAGCATTAGAAGAGTGGATTCTGGCAAGTGAAAGTTAGTTATCAGTGCATCAACACACTTAAACTTATAGGGTGGATAAATAAATATATTTGTAAATCCACTTTTTTCACAAACTCTTCCATCTTCATTTGCAATAGACTCAACAGTTCTCACACTTGTAGTGCCAACTGCGATTACCCTGCTTCCCCTGTCCTTGGCTGCATTTATTTTATCTGCAACTTCCTTTGTCATTACATAAAATTCAGAGTGCATTTCATGTTCATCAACATTTTCCACCTTCACTGGTCTAAAGGTTCCTAGCCCAACGTGAAGGGTAATGTAACAAATTTCTACACCCTTATCTTTTAATTTTTCTAATAATTCCTTTGTGAAATGAAGTCCTGCAGTTGGTGCTGCAGCTGATCCTTCTTCCCTTGCGTAAACTGTTTGATACCTATTTTTATCCTCTAATTTTTCTGTTATATAGGGTGGAAGTGGCATTTCTCCAAGTTCATCTAAGATTTCTTCAAATATTCCGTCATATTCAAATTTTAAAAATCTAGATCCGTCTTCAGAAATATCTACAACTTCAGCAGAAAGTTTATCACTGAAAATAATTTTACTTCCTATTTTTGCTTTTTTACCAGGTTTAGATAGACATTCCCATATATCATCTTTCCTATTTAAAAGAAGAAATTCTATTTTTTCTTCTTTTCCTTCCCTGTGTCCATAAATTCTTGCAGGCATTACCTTGGTGTCGTTTAATACCAACAAATCACCCTTCTTGAGATAGTCTATGATATCATAAAAGTGTTTGTGTTCCATTTCTCCACTTTCTTTATCTAAAACAAGAAGTCTTGAATGATCTCTTTTTTCTTCAGGATGTTGTGCTATTAATTCCTTTGGTAAGTCGTAATAAAAATCTTTTGTTTTCATTTTCGCCTTTCTATTATTTTATTTTTTCAATATTTGTTCCTGGAAAATAAAATTCAATAATATCCTTGTAATTACTTCCTTTTTTTGCCATTTCAACAGCACCGTATTGACTCATGCCTACACCATGTCCGTATCCCTTTCCACTTACAAATATTTTATTTCCTATTACATTTACATCAAATAGGGTTGATTTGATAATTGTATTACCAATTTTTTTTCTAAAATCAGTAGCCTTTATTTTTACATCTCCCTTTGATGTAGAAAAAGTTAAGTTGTTAACTCTATTCGAATTATTGTAGTCAAGACTAACGCTAAATGCATCAGATAAATTTAACTTCTTTAAGTCACTATCTTTAAGCTCATACTTCCATGGATGAACTGAATAAGGATCTTCTTGTGCAATAAGGTAAGGAACACTATTTCCACCCCAAGCTTCAGAAGAAGCGACAGTATAACCACCAGAAGAAGCACAGAAAATTGTCTCTGCAACTTCACCCTTATATTTAATAACTTGGCCAAGAGTATCTTCTACAGCCTTATTTGTAGATTTGTTCTCAACATCTTTTCCATAATAAACTTGTGAGCTTGTAGTGTCGTCAAGGTTATAACCTTTTTTTATAAATTTGTTGTAATTATTTATAGCAAAGGACCTTGAGCACAAGGCTTGAGCCTTTAGAGATTCCATTGGAAAACTTGGGCTCATTTCTTTTGGGAGAACTCCCTTTAAGTACTCGTCTATATCCACCCTATTTACTACATCAAGTTTTTTATTATTAACTCTAAAGGAAATTGCTCCCCCATAGTTTCTCTTGATTTTGTCTACGTAAATAGGAGAATCAGAGGATATTAAAAAGGCTCCATTTTGTGGAAAGTTATTTAATTTAAAATTCTTTCCATCTAAATTAATTTTATTTCCATCAAATATAATATTAATTTCATTGTTGTTTGTATTGTTTATTACTTGTTCATCAGAAGTCACAACTTTTAAATTAGATTTAGATTTTAATTTTAAAGTATCACCAGCTGAAATAGATTTTCCAACCTTAATGTCAATCTTGTCATAGTCTTCCTTAGCAAAGATATTTAATGGCAGTAAAACCAAAAATAAAGCTAACAATAATATTTTTTTCATTTTATTCACCCTTATACTCCAAACCAAAATGGTCATAGGCCCTCTTAGTGGCCATTCTTCCTCTAGGCGTTCTAATAATAAAGCCTATTTGCATTAAATAAGGCTCATAAACATCTTCTACTGTTCCCTTATCTTCACCAATAGCAGCTGAAATCGCATCAATTCCAACTGGCCTACCGTTGAATTTCTCAATCATTGTAAGTATAATTCTTCTGTCAATATTGTCTAAGCCAAACTTGTCGATTTCAAGAAGGTTAAGTCCCTTTATGGCAACCTTAGTTGTTATAACTCCGCCTTCCTTTACTTCAGCATAGTCTCTTACTCTTTTTAAAAGTCTATTGGCAATTCTCGGTGTTCCCCTTGATCTTCTTGCAATTTCTATAGCTCCCTCTTCTTCTATGGGAACATTTAAAATTTTAGCCGACCTCATTATAATCTCAACTAAAGACTTTGTATCATAAAGGTCTAGCTTTAACATTACCCCAAACCTATCTCTAAGAGGTGACGTAAGCATACCTGCCCTTGTTGTGGCACCAATAAGTGTAAAAGGTGCAAGGTCAAGTCTAATTGATCTTGCAGAAGGTCCCTTACCTATTATTATATCTAAAGCATGGTCCTCCATAGCAGGATATAAGATTTCCTCCACAGACTTATTTAGCCTATGAATTTCATCAATAAATAGAACATCGTCATTATTTAAATTTGTAAGAATACTTGCTAGGTCTCCCTGCTTTTCAATTGCAGGACCAGATGTAACCTTTAGATTAACCCCCATCTCATTGGCAATTATGCCAGCAAGTGTGGTTTTCCCAAGTCCTGGTGGTCCACTTAAAAGTGTGTGATCCAAGGGTTCTGATCTGTTCTTGGCAGCTTCGATAAAAATCTTTAAATTCTTGACTACCTTTTCTTGGCCAATATACTCTTCTAACCACTTAGGTCTAAGACTTACCTCCCTAGCATCGCCATCAATAAGTTCTGGCTCAACTAATCTATTTTTTTCCATTATATCAACCCATTAATTTTAAAGCTTCTCTTATTCTCTCAGAAATATCAAGAGAAGGATCTACCTTTTCTAGTGCTTTTTTAGCATCATATACATTATAACCTAAGGAAATTAGGGCCTCAACTGCTGAATCGTCCTTTTCTTCGATAATTTCTACATCATCAGTCATAGAAGTCAAGTCTAGGTCTAACTTATCAACCTTATCCTTTAATTCAAGAATTATCCTTTGAGCAGTTTTCTTCCCTATACCAGGTAATTTTGTAAGAGATTTTTCATCCTTGGATATAATGTATTTTGCAATATTAAAGACATCATCACCATCAAGAATTCCCATGGCTAACTTAGGACCAATTCCTGTTACACTTGTAAGAAGATCGAAAGCATCTCTTGTTTCTATATGTCTAAAGCCATATAAAATTGCCGCATCTTCTCTTAAAACAAGCCTAATGTTGATGAAAACTTCTTCATTTTCATAAAATGTGTGAAGTTCTCTTTCCACCATATTAACTATATAGCCTATTCCATTGGATTCAAGTACTAGGTATCCCCTGTCAGTAGAGTGAACTCTTCCCCTTAAAAATTCTATCATTATATCATCCTAAAACTTTCTTTAAACTTAATCGAGCTTCCATGAGTTATTGCAACTGCCAAGGCATCTGCAACGTCGTCAGGTTTTGGAACCTTTTCTAAGTTTAAAATAATTCTTACCATCTCTTGAACTTGATTTTTAGTAGCCCTTCCATAACCAACTATGGCTTGTTTTACTTGAAGAGGCGTGTATTCATAAAGTCCTGCTCCAGATTCTTTGGCAGAAAGGACTTCAACCCCACGAGCTTGGGCAACTGTAATTGCCGTCTTAACATTCTTATTAAAAAACAATTCTTCAAAGGCTATGTCGTCAGGCTTATACCTTTCTATAAGTTCATTCATTTCTTCATAGATAGTATTTAGTCTTTCTGGAAGAGGAACCTTCGCCTCTGTTGTTATTGCCCCATAATCTAAAACTTTATAAGAATTTCCTTTAAGTTCTAGAAATCCATATCCAACAATAGCTATCCCTGGGTCAATTCCCAAAATTATCAATTTATCACCACTTTAAAAAGGATAGTATAAAACTATCCTTACTTGTATCTCTTTAAAACTCTATCATTAACTCCATCCCAAAAAGCATTTCTAAAAACTCTGAAGCAATCTATGTAGAGAAATTTAGAAATCTTATTATTTAAATTTTCAATTTCAGAATCAGTTAAGTAGGAGTCAACTTCTTTTATTTCAACGTCGTCATCTTGACTTCTAAAAATAAGCTGCAAGTCTAGGTGGTCGTTTATACTTTGGATCTTACTATTGAGAAGTCTTTTTCTAACATCAGTAAGAGTGTTTTTTATAAAAATCCTTATTTGCCTATCTTTTCTTATTTCTTTAAAAACTAACTTCTTAAAAGATAAAACTTCTTCGTTTTTAAATTCATATTGAAAAAGTTTTTTTCTATTGTAAAGTTCATCTATTGTAAGGTGCTTTAAGGTTATTATCTCAAGCATATTTATGTGCTTTTTTGAGTTAAACCCAAGTCTATAACCCTCTAAGTATAAGTAAAGTTCAAGCCTATTTATGTCATCATGAATAAGACTTGAGAGGTTTCTAGCTATAAGTTCAATTCCCTCTTTTTGCCTATAAACTTTTACAATATCCTTTCTCAAATTCTCAAGAGTCACATACCTTGGATAAATATTTTCAATGGATTCGTAAACATTGTATAGATTGAGTAAAATATTTATGCTATCCAAGTCGCCCTTGTACAAAAAGTTTGCGATTAGGTATTTTTTTATATCTTTAAAGGCAAGCCTTTTATAAGGTGTCTGATTTAATTTTTCTGCCAATTCCATAAAAAAATCCTCCGTTACTTCGTATAAAATAATTATACTATAAGTCACGAAGGATTGAAATCCAAATTGTAAATGTAATGTAATTATAATAATTTAATTTTATTGTCTTTGCAGAAGTCTAAACTCTTTTCATCCCAAACACCTACTTGGACTTCTCCAATGTGTTGCTTTTCTAAAAAGAACATACAAATTCTTGATTGGCCAATACCACCACCAACAGTGTAAGGTAGGTCTGCATTTAAAATATTTTGGTGATAAGGAAGTTTAAATCTTTCAGTTGTATTTGTAAGTTCGCACTGACTCTTTAGAGATTTTTCATCAACACGGATACCCATGCTGGAAACTTCAAGAGAGTTATCTAGGACTTCATCCCAGAACAAGATGTCTCCATTTAAGTCCCAATCATCATAGTCAGGTGATCTGTGATCGTGTGGCTCACCAGACTTTAATTTATGTCCAATACCCATGATAAACACAGCACCCTTTTCCTTACAAATTAATTTTTCTCTTTCCTTAGCAGTTTTTCCTGGATACTTGTCTTCTAATTCTTGGGAAGTTATAAAGAAGATTTCTTCTGGAAGCTTCTTTGAAAGAATGTATGGATAAGTTTGATTAATATATTCTTCAGTTCTTTTAAATACAGAATAAATTTCTCTTACAATTAAGAAAAGATATTCTTTATTCCTATCAGACTTGCTGATAATTTTTTCCCAGTCCCATTGGTCTACATAAGAAGAGTGAATTTCATCAAGTTCTTCTTCTGCCCTAATGGCATTCATATCTGCGTAGATTCCTTCATACATATTAAAATTGTAGTCCTTAAGAGCATTCCTCTTCCACTTAGCAAGAGATTGAACAATTTCAACATTAATCCCATATTGTCTAAGGTCAAAGTCTACAGCTTTTTCTCCATTTAAGTTGTCATTAAGTCCAGTTTCAGGTCTTACAAAAAGAGGTGCAGAAACCCTTTGTAGATTTAAAGTGTTTGCCAAATCTCTTTGAAAGTAATCCTTAACTGACTTGATTGCAATTTGTGTCTCTCTAAGATCTAATTTTGTAGCACTAGAGTTGTTCCTCATCTTTTCCTCCCTAATTATAAAAATCTTCCACCCACATTGAGTGAAAGATTTCTTTTAAATATATTGTATATCAAAATCTCCTTGAAATTGGAGACTTGATTCAATAACTAAAATAGAAATATTTGTACAAAGATTTAAAGCAAAATTCAAATCATTATCGAAGGAATGATTTGATTCCTTGTATTGGTCTATTACATCTATTAAATACTTCTTAACTCTTTCTTCAAGCCTCATGTCAGAATCTTCTAAAAAATTAATATCATTTATACTAATCACAGAAGAAAAATCTTTTTCTAGACATTTATTTTCCCTTGCATAAAGTGCTAAGTCTTGTTCGTACTTAACGTGTTTTCTCAAATTTTCTACGAAAGTCATTCTGTAGGCGTGAGGATAGCAAACAAAATCACATAGATAGTGCATTATTATGCCAAGCCTCCTGCTTACATAGTTAATTAATAATTTGCTTTCATTTCCTTCAGAATAAGAAAACCTTGAAAAGAAAATTAATTTTGTAATTTCTTTTGCTATATAGTCTCCAGATTCGTCGAAATAATGTCTCTTCAACTTATAATAAGGAAGGACATCGGGAGCAACTGATCCCCAAAGCATTTTTTCTAAATTTAAATTGACATTGTATTTATCTTTTATTCTATCGTGGACAATTTTTGCCACGATTTTATGTGTATCTGGTAAAATTTTTAAACACATCCTAATTAAAATTTTTTCAACATCTTTACAAAATGATTTTATACTTTAATAGTGAAATTGTCAATTTTTAGTTTGTTTTGTCAAGTTCCTTTGATATTACATCCCAAATATTTGGAGTTTCAAATCCAAGTCTCCAGCTTCCAACACCTGCTAGGTTGTATTTATTAACAAGAGATACTTTTTTCTCAAGTGAGTTTGCATCTTCAATCCAAATTTTATAGTCTGCATTGTTTTCTTGATATTCGATATAGTTTTGTTGTGACTCTTTGTCCCAAACTGGTTTTAAACCTTTAGCTGCAATTATTCTTGCAACTTCATCCATAGAAATTGTCTTAGAAGTTACCTTGCCGCCAGCTTCCTTCCATATTCTTGTATAAAGTGGAACTCCAAGAATCATTTTTTTATTTGGAATATTTCTAAACAATACATTGACAGATCCTTCTACCCATTTATATTGGGCAACAGATCCCGCCTTATCAGAAGATCCCCAGTGTTGGTCGTAGGCCATTACTACCATGTAGTCAGCTATCTCAGCAAGAGCCTTCCTGTCATAAGGTTCCTTTGTAACATCAGCTGATATTTGCGGTGTAACGTCAACAGTTATTATAAAGTCATCACCTGCTGCTTGTCTAAATTCTCTTACAAAGTCTGTTATATAATCTCTATCGTCAATCTTTGTATGTTCGAAGTCAATGTTTATTCCCTTCATGCCATACTTTTTGCATAGCTCAAGAGTTTTATTTATAACTTTTTTACGAGTGTTTTCATTTGATAGGGCCTCATGAGTTATATTTGGATCAAAGGAGTTATCAAGATATGCCCAGACATCTATTCCTAAGTCCTTGTATTTTTTAATATAATTTTGATTTCCCCTGTCAATCATATCTCCATTTCCATTTCTAATGGAGAACCATGTTGGAATTATTACATCAAGTCCCTTTATGTCCTTAATTTGGTTTATCTTATCTTCAGAATGTTCTGCATAAGTGTAATCCCAAGTTAAATTAATTGGACCATCAGATGTGTTTTTTGAAGTTGACTTTAAAGATACTTTTTCAAAATTTTCGTCAAGATCCTTCTTTAAAACATAGCCAGCATATCCTTCTGGCATCCTAACCTTGCAGAACTTACCCTTTTCTTCATAGACATAAAGTTCTTCTCCCTTTGGAAGCTTCTTTATAATTGGGCTCCTCTTAGAAGCAGATTCTCTTAATAGAGTTTCTGATGTAGTCTTAGTTAGGTCATACTCCTTGTCCCTGTAGTCAAGAAGCAATAGTCTTATGTCCTTGTTGTACCTTAATCTAACATCATAGTCATAGATAAAGGCTTCAATTGGAAGCATAATCTTTCCATTTTTTTCAATAACAGGAGCTCTTAAATCAATTGTCCCACTGTTAAACTTTGCTTCATATTCATTTAATTTTAAAATTTTATTAGCATGATCGTTGTTGATTTTTACTTCACCTGTTGACTCATCATATTCGATTCCCTTATCAAGGTATTCTTTTATGTAGTCTAGTGAAAGGTAAATCATTCCATCTTCAATACAAAAATCGTCTTTATCAATGTCTTTGTCTTCTGTCAAAAAGTTAAACTTATCGTACTTAGTTGAGATTTTGCTAGTTCCTCTATTTTCAACAAATAAAAATGCACCAGCTGCTAGGACTACTATTAACAAGAGTCCCATAAAAAGTTTTTTCATATTTATCACCCTTTATTAAATTATTTGCTCAAAATAAAAGATACTAAAAATAGGACTTAAAGTCCCATTCTCAGTAATTTGTCTTTTCTCTAACTTTTGCAGCCTTACCTTGTCTATCTCTAAGATAGTAAAGTTTAGCACGTCTAACTCTACCCTTTCTTGTAACTACAAGATCAGCAATTCTTGGTGAGTTAAGTAGGAAAGTTCTTTCAACTCCAATACCGTAAGAAATTCTTCTTACTGTGAAAGTCTTTCTAGCGCCTTTTCCTTGAATTTTTAAAACAGTACCATCGAATACTTGGATTCTTTGTCTTTCGCCTTCGATAATTCTGTAGTGAACGCTAACTGTATCTCCAACATTAAATTTAGGTAAGTTTTCATTTATTTGTTCAGCTTCAATAGCTCTAATATAATCCATTGTCTTTACCTCCTTCCAGTAAATCTTTCAAAATATCTTTTTCTTCATCATTTAAAGTTTTATCTTTTAATAAGTCTGGCCTTTTCTGTAAAGTATTTTTAATAGACTCTCTAAGTCTATACTTCCTTATTTTTTCATGATTTCCACTTAAAAGAATATCTGGAACTTCAAGTCCTCTAAATTCTCTTGGCCTTGTGTATTGAGGATGTTCTAAAAGTCCATTGTAGTGTGATTCATCCTCAAAGGATTCCTCACTTGCAAGTACACCATCAAGTAATCTTGACACGCCATCGATGATAACCATAGATGCCAACTCTCCACCAGTTAAAACATAATCACCAATGGAAATTTCTTCATCTACATAATTTTCAATGACCCTGTTGTCAATACCTTCATAGTGACCGTTTAGAAGAATTATGTGTTCTTCCTCTTTTAGTTCTTTTAGCTTATCCTGTGTAAGAACTTTGCCCTGTGGGGACATATAATAAACTTTGGAATTTTCTGTCTTTACAGATTCTATTGCCTCTACTATTGGTTTAATTTGCATCAGCATACCAGGTCCACCGCCATAGGGATAATCATCAACTTGTAAATATTTGTTGATGGCAAAATCTCTAATATCTACAGTTTCTAATTCTAATTTTCCTTGGCCAATAGATCTTCCAACAATAGAAAAATCTCTAATATTATTTATGAAATCGGGAAATAATGTTAAAACACTAATTTTCACAAAATCATTCCTTCTATTAACTTAACAGTTATTGTTGAATCTATTTTTTTAATAAATTCTTTTACTCCAGGCACTTGATAAATTTCCTTATCCTTGCCTTCTATGACAAAAATATCATTAGCGGGATATTCCAATACTTCCTTTAAGACTCCAAGGTAATTACCATCAGTGTCATAAACTTCTTTTCCAATTAAATCAGAAACATAATACTGGTCTTCCTCAAGTTCTAACCTGTCTTCATCTTTAATATAAATGTTAGATCCCTTTAAGTTAAGAACATCATTTATATTTTCATAACCTTCAAAGCTTAAATAGACAAAATCATTAACTCGAACTCTTTTAATAAAAAATTCTTTTAAATCTTCGCCTACAAATACACTTTCAAGTTTAGAAAACCTCTTTTTGTCAAATGTATAAGGATCAACCTTAAGGTCACCCTTAATACCGTGAGTATTAATTATTTTACCAATGCAAGTAATTGAATCTTTAATATTCTTCAATTTCCAAATTAACCTTTACATCTTCTTTTAGTGAAACAGCTTTTAAAATTGCTCTTATTGCCTTAGCAATTCTGCCTTGTTTGCCAATAACTTTTCCCATATCATTTGATGCAACTTTAAGAGTAATATCAATTGAATTATCATTCTTAGTCATTGCCACATCAACTGAAGAAGGATCGTCAACTAAAGATTTAGCAATATATTCAATTAATTCAACCATTTGGTCCTCCAAACATACTGTTATTCAGTAGCTTCTGATTCACTTGCTTCTGCTGTATTATTTGAGTTTGCACCAGCGCTGTACACTGAGTTTTCTCTGAAAAGTCTGTCAACTGTATCAGTAGGTTTTGCGCCATTCTTAATCCAGTTGTTAGCTTTTTCTGCATCTACAACAACTTCCTTAGGAGTTGTAAGTGGGTTATAATAACCAATCTCCTCGATGAATTTTCCATCTCTAGGACTTCTAGAGTCTGCTACAACTATTCTATAAAAGGGTTTTTTCTTAGCACCCATTCTTCTAAGTCTAATTTTAACTGCCAAATTATTCACCTCCACAAAAAAATTTATATATTAAAATATATAAGCTAACTTAAAAGGAAAAAGGTAATTTAAACTTTCTCTTTCCCATTGTCTTGGACATGTTTCCAAATTGTTTCATCATCTTTCTCATGTCCTTAAACTGTTTAATCAGTTTGTTTACATCGGCTGGACTAGTTCCAGATCCCTTTGCTATTCTCTTCCTTCTGGAAGAATCTATAATTTCTGGCTTTTGTCTTTCCTTCTTTGTCATGGAAAGAATAATAGCCTCTACCTTAGCAAATTCATTATCAGGTAAGCTAATACCCTTTAGAGCCTTGCTGTTCATACCAGGAATCATTCCTATTATGTCTTCAAGTGGCCCCATATTTTTCATTTGTTGCATTTGGTCTAGGAAATCTTCAAAAGTGAAAGTTGACTTCCTAAGTTTTTCTTCAAGTTCCTTTGCCTTTTTATCATCAACAGCTGACTGTGCCTTTTCGATTAAGGAGAGCACATCTCCCATTCCAAGTATTCTTGAAGCCATTCTATCTGGGTGGAAGACTTCAATGTTGTCCATTTTTTCACCGCTGGCGATAAACTTAATAGGAACATCTGTAACTGACCTAATTGATAGGGCAGCACCACCTCTGGCATCACCATCAAGCTTAGTTAAGATAACACCTGTTAACTTCAACATGTCATCAAAGGTATCAGCAACATTTACTGCATCTTGACCTGTCATTGCATCAAGGACAAGAAGAACTTCAGATGGCTCAAGTGCCTCGTGAATATCTTGAAGCTCCTTCATAAGGGCTTCATCTATGTGAAGTCTACCTGCAGTATCTATGATGACAACATCATTCCCATTTTTCTTGGCATGCTCAAGGGCTGCCTTGGAAATATCAACTGGAGAAATCTTATCTCCCATGGTAAATACTGGAGTATCAACAGACTCACCTACAACTTGAAGTTGTTTTATAGCTGCTGGTCTGTAAACGTCACAGGCAACTAAAAGAGGTCTCTTTCCATCTTTTTTTAATTTATTGGCAAGCTTACCACTTGTAGTAGTTTTACCTGCACCTTGAAGACCACACATCATTATAACAGTTGGTTTCTTTGAGAAGTCAATTTTAACCTCGCTAGTGCCCATTAAACTTGTGAGTTCTTCATTAACAATTTTTATTACTTGCTGGCCGGGAGTTAGGGATTCTAAAACTTCTTTTCCCAAAGCCCTTTCTTTTACTGTCTTGACAAAGTCTTTTACAACTCTGAAGTTTACGTCAGCTTCAAGAAGTGCAAGTTTTACCTCACGCATTGCTGCGTCAATATCTTTTTCAGATAATTTACCTTTACCTCTTAAATTTTGCAAAGTATTTTGCAATTTATCGGATAAACTTTCGAATACCAAAAATCCACCTCCTAGTCAAAAAGTATTTCTCTAAGCTCTTTAATTTTTAAATTATTGTTTTCACTTAGACTTTCTTTTTCTATACTTTCTAAAATTCTTTCTATTTTTTCATTTTTTATTTCTTTATTAGCTTCTTCTTTTTTTGCATTTTTTATTAACTCAAGTTTTGCTTCAAACTCCTCTAAGTTGTTCTCTGCTCTCTTTAAGTTGTCGAATACTGCTTGCTTAGATATATTAAGTTCAGAGGAAATCTCGTTGATTGTGCAATCATAAACATAATACATTAGGGCAGCCTTCATCTGCTTTTCAGTAAGAAGCTTTCCGTAGAAATCAAGTAAGCTGTTCATCCTGAAAAATTTCTCATTCATTATATCACCATTTTTCTTGATAGGTCAACCTCTTTACTTGACCTATCTAATTGTAACTAATAGCCCACTTAATGTCAACAATTTTTTTAAAGTTTTTTAGTTTTTTTTATTGTTTTCTAGGATTTTTTCTATTATATCTAGGCTTTGAATTCAATAACTTTAATAACTTTTTAAAATTTTATAAAATTACAAAATCATATGAAGTCATAAGACTTTCTGACTTCATAATTTCCTATTAGTTAATAAATTTTTAAGACTTAATAGGTTTTTATAACTCAGTAATTCTTTATAACTTTGTCAGTTTTTATGACTTAATAGATCTTTATTACTTTATAAAATTTTATTTTTGAAATTTTCAAACTCTTTAAAATAATTTTTCCACAATAAATCTTTCAAATAATTTTACAAAAACCATCATTTAAAAGTTAGCAATAAAAAAGTAGGCCCTAAGACCTACTTAACATTTTTATGAATTTTTATCCAAAAATTGTTTCTAAGAAGTTATCGATGTTGAAGTCTTGAAGGTCATCTATGCCTTCCCCTACTCCAATTAGCTTAATAGGAATTCCAAGTTCTGATTGAAGGGCAACGACAACGCCACCCTTGGCTGTTCCGTCAAGCTTTGTTAATGCAATTCCTGTTATGTCAGTTGCTTCTCTAAAGGTCTTTGCTTGGTTAATTGCATTTTGACCTGTTGTTGAGTCAAGTACCAATAAGTTTTCACGATTTGCTTCTGGGAACTTGTTAGAAATAATCCTATTAATTTTTTCAAGTTCTTTCATTAGATTAGACTTGTTGTGAAGTCTTCCTGCTGTGTCAACTATTAAGACGTCAGTTTTTCTAGCCTTAGCTGCTTCAATTGCATCGAAAACAACTGCTGCAGGGTCTGATCCTTCAGCGTGACTAATTATATCAACGTGAGCCCTATTGCCCCATTCTTTTAATTGATCAATAGCTGCTGCCCTAAAGGTATCTGCTGCACAAACAAGGACTGACTTGCCCTCTCTTTTGAATCTTGATGAAAGCTTACCAATAGTTGTTGTCTTACCAACTCCATTTACGCCAACTACTAAAATGATTACAGGTGGCTCTGTATTAATTGGAGTGTTTAATTCAGGGTTCATAAGTTTTTTTGCTTCTGCCATTAAAAGAGGCTTAACTTCTTGTGGGTCATTAATCTTTTCCCTGATTATTGTTTCACGCAAGTTGTCAATTAGCTTCATTGTAGTTTCCATTCCAATATCTGCTGAGATTAAAATATCCTCTAGGTCTTCAAGCATTTCGTCATCAATCTTGACATAGGCACCTAGGACAGTGTTGATTTTAATTCCAACTTCTTTTCTAGTCTTGTCTAGACCTTCCTTTAACCTTTGGAAAAGTGAAACTTTTTTTGGCTCTTCTTCTACTACTTCTTCAGTATTTTCAACTTCCTTTATTTCTTCTTGAGCTTCTTCTTTTTGTTCTAAAGCATCTTCAATAACTTCCTTGTCCTTGAAGGCTTCATTTGTGTCTTTGATTTTTTCTGAAGTTTCCACGTCTTCTTCAGAAAGTTTTCCTTCTTCAGATACTTCTTCTAGTTTTTCATGAATTTCTTCTATTTCTTGTGCTTGAGCTTCTTCTCTTGCTGCTTCCTTTTTCTCTAAAGCATCTTCAATAACACTCTTGTCATTGAAGGCTTCATTTGTGTCTTGGATTTTTTCTGAAGTATTTACATCTTCTTCAGAAAGATTTCCTCCTTCAGATACTTCTTCTAGCTTTTCATGAATTTCTTCTATCTCTTGAGCTTCTTCTTCACGAATCTCTTCATTTGTTAAAATATTTTCTTCATCAGCTTCTTCCTTAGACTCAACTTCTTCAGAAAGATTCTCTTCAATTAAGTCTTCCTTGTTTTCCTTGTCTTCTTTTTTCTTAAATTTATCCTTAAACCAATTAAACATATCTATCTCCTAATCCTTTAATTTTACAGAGAATAATTTACTAATTCCCTTCTCTTCCATTGTAACACCATACATAGTCTTTGCAATCTCCATTGTGAGCTTCCTGTGAGTAATGATTATAAACTGAATACCTTCAAGAGTTAAAAGGTAATCAGCATACCTCTTGATGTTTGCATCATCAAGAGCTGCATCGATCTCGTCTAGGATGCAAAAAGATGCTGGCCTGTACTTTAGTAGGGCAAACAATAGAGCAACTGCAGTAAGGGACCTTTCGCCACCTGATAATAGAGAAAGGGATTGTAGCCTCTTGCCTGGAGGTGATGCCTTGATCTCAATTCCTGATTCTAATACATCTCCCTCTACGCTTATCTCTGCACGGCCGCCATTAAATAAAATTTTAAAAATTTCAGTAAAGTTTCCAGAAATTTCCTCCATGGCTTCGTTAAATAATTTTTTCATCTCATGATCAAGCTTACTTAAAATAGATTTAATTTCTTCCTTAGACTTAATCAAATCATCTCTTTGTGAAGTGTAAAAATCGCATCTTTCTTTTACAAGTTTATATTCTTCAATAGAAGAAATATTTACTTCTCCATAGTCACGAACTTTTTTCTTTAGCCTTCTAAGAGTCCCCTCTTTTAAGTCCATAAGATTATCATCAATAAAGTCGTGATAATCCTGGATGTTGTAATCTTCCTTTAGTCTACCCACTTCACTAGAAATTTTATTCCTGTTCATTTCAATTTTTAGTTCAGTTTTTTCTATTTCAGAACTTATTATAAGGGATTTCTCCTTAAGATTTGAAAGCTCCTCTCTCTTATCTAAGTAAGCCTTATTTTTCTCATCTAAATCTCTCTTGACTTCTTCTAATTTGAGATTTAAGCTTTCTATTGATTCCCTAATCTCTTCAAGAGATTTTTTATTTTCTTCATTAGATTTAGTCTTTGCTTCAATATTAGCTTGAGACTCTTCTAATATTTTCTTATTATTCTCAAGTTTTTCTTCAATTGAGGATATTTCAGACTTTATTCTTTCAACTTCCCTGGACTTGTAGAGGATTTTTTCTCTATTTTCCCTTTCAAGCAATTGAATTTCTATTTTTTCATTTTTTAGACCTTCGATTTCCTTTGAAAGTTCTTCTAGCCTATCTCCAGAGTCAACTTCAGCCAAGAGTTCTTCTAAAAGTTTATTCTTGCTTTCAATTTGTATCCTGTTATCTTCTAAACTACTTATATCAGCTTTTATATTTTCTTCAAGCTCTTCTCTTTCTCTTACATACTTGTTTAAGTATTGGGAGTTAAGCTCATTATCATTTTTATTTTTGTAAATGTTTGATTCTATTTCACTTATCTTGAGGCTTATAGAATTTCTTTTTTCCATGTAAGATCCTGCAAAATCATTGAGAATAGAAATCTTTTTTTCAACTTCTTCCTTTTCTGCTTCAACTTTTTTAAGCTGGCTTTGAAGAATCTTAAATTTGTTTTTGAAATCAGTAATTTCATTCTTACGCAATATAAAAGAGCTGTTGTAGTTGTTAAGTGAACCACCTGTGATGGCACCTGATGGATTAAAGACTTCTCCTTTGAGAGTTACCACCTTAAGTTTGTGTTTTTTTGAAATCCTTGAAGCATTTTTAAAGTTGTCAGCAATTATAACTCTTCCCAACAAGTTATAAAAAATCCCCTTAAATACTTCATCAAATTTTATTAAATCACAAGCTAGGCCAACCATACCTTCTTCTTTGGAGTTAACACTTACTCTACTTCCAGAAACCCTGTCTAAGGGAAGAAAAGTTGCCCTTCCCATCTTATTATTCTCCAAAATTTTTAACATCTCTGATGTATCTTTTGTAGAGGATACAATAATGTTTTGGGACATTGATCCAAGGGCAACAGAAATTGCCCTTTCAAATTCTTTTTCAACATAAAATTTTTCTGCAACTGGACCATAAAGTGAATCCTTGAAAATATTATTCTTAGAAGAAAAATTCATAAAGGATTTTACAGTCCTGTTGTAGCCTTCATAGTTAGATTCCATATTTTCAAGAATCTTTAGCCTTGCGAGGATTTCATTTCCTTCATTTCTTCTTTCTATTAGATTGGATTCAAGTTTTTTATTTTCATCATCAAGTCTAATGAGATCTTCCTTGGTCTTTTCAAAGTCTTGGTCATCTTTTTCGAGTTTCTCCCTTAGATTTTTTAATTCTAAGTTATCTCTATCAATTATCTTTTCAAATTCAGTTTGATTTTCTCTTAGATTTTCTATGGACTTATCAAGATTAGACTTTCTATTGTTTTTTTCTTCTATTATATCTTCAAGAGTTTCGCTCTTGAATTTTATATTTTCAATTTCATTTTTTACTTTGTTTTTATTTTCAAAATTTAAGTTGCCAAGATCTTCTAGGTTCTTAAAGTCTGCTTCTAAATTTCTTATTAAATCTTCTTTTGCATTTAGTTTTTCAAGAATTTCTTCTTTAGAGGAATTTAATACTTCCCTATCTTTTTCAATTTCTCCTATTGATTCCCTAGCACTAAGTAAATCTTTATCTAAGCTTCCATTTTCAAAGCCTATTCTTTTAATATCCCTCTTGAGAGAATTTATTTTTTCCTCATCTAGATTGATTTCTAAATTTAACTTGTCAAAGTCTTCCTTGTGACTATTTAATTTTTCACTAGAAGTCTCGCTTTCTTCTTTTAACTCTTCAAGTTTCTCTTGAATCTCTTCTAAATCTTGAGATAAATCTTCTCTCTTGCTTAGGATTTTATCAGAATCAGATTTTAAAATTTCAAGTTCCTTGACCTTGTTAAGTAAGTCTTCTTCACGCTTTTTCATATCCTTACAAGAAAAGTTTATGTCGTAAATCTTTAATTCTTCATAATCTTTTAAATAGGCTTCAGCTTTTTCTGCTTGGACTTTTAAGTTTTGTTCTTGAACTTCTATTTCTGAAAGAATATCTTCGATTCTAATTAAATTTTCTTCTGTCTTTAGTAGCTTGTTCCTAGATTGAATTTTCTTATACTTGTACTTTGAAATCCCTGCAGCTTCTTCGAAGATATTTCTCCTGTCTTCAGGTTTTGAACTTAGGACGGATTCAATCTTACCTTGCCCTATAACAGAATAGCCGTCTTTACCAATTCCTGTATCCATAAAGAGTTCCTTTATGTCTTTGAGTCTGCACTTCTTGTTGTTAATCAAAAATTCACTTTCGAGGGACCTGTACATCCTCCTAGTTACAGAAACTTCACTATAATCTACGTTAAGGGACTTGTCCGAGTTGTCAAATACAATAGTTACCTCAGCCATGCCTAGGGGTTTTTTGGAATCAGTTCCAGAAAAAATTACATCTTCCATCTTGCTTCCACGAAGATTTTTGGCGGAAGATTCCCCCAATACCCAGGTTATTGCATCTGTAATATTACTTTTACCACTACCATTGGGTCCAACTATTGCCGTAGTGGTTTCATCTAATTCAATTTTTGTTCTATTTGCAAAGGACTTAAATCCCTGCATAGTAACGGATTTTAAAAACATTTGCTCACCTGTAGTAGTTTCTCACATCAATAACTTCGTCTTTCTTAGAAAAAATTTCCACTTCAAAATCAGAAAGATCCTTTTGTCTAAGATTTAATTTATCTATTCCTAATTTATTTATAATTTCCTTCTTGTTCTCTGACCCTTGTCCACTTATATTAGAAATATTTTTCCCATTAGCAAGTAGGGTAATTTCATCAGCAATATTATTTGAATCCACAAAATAATTTATAAGTGCATTTTTAAAATAATAGGATTCTACTAATTGCCTATAAGCTGGATGAAAAGCTCCTGCCACAAAATCTTTACCATAGTTTATATTGTCTGTTGGTTGAAGACCAACTCTTATGACATTTATATCATTTTTATAATAAATATTTAAAATATCAGCAACATATTTAATTGAGTCTTCTAATTCAAGAGCCTTGTAAGATCCTTTTTCAAGGTTTTTACAAAGAGCTGTCTCTTTTATAACAAGTGTTGGGTATATCCTCACGCAATAAGGCTTGAGTTTTACAAACTCCCTTGCAGTATAAAGAGACTTTTCCAAAGTATCCCCTGGCAGTCCCACCATTTGCTGAAGTCCCAGTTTAAAACCATAGGACTTAATCAAATTTGCAGCCTCATAGACACAAGAAGCATTGTGCCCCCTGTTAGATAAGATTAAAACTTCAGGGTCAAGACTTTGGACCCCAAGTTCAATAATATCTACTCCATAATTTTTTAAATTTTCTAGAATTCTATCATCTATGGCATCGGGCCTTGTTGAAAGTCTAATATACTTTACTAGACTCTTTTCTTTATAGCTATGAGCCACTTTTAAAAATTCACTTTGCTCTTCAAGAGAGATAGCTGTGAAGCTTCCGCCATAAAAGGCAACTTCAACATTATCCTTCCTCTTAAAATAAGAAAGATATTCCAAAATAGTATCTTCAACATCACTATTTGAAATATCTGTAGACATCCCTGTAATTTTTCTCTGGTTACAAAAAACACAATCATTAGGGCAGCCGTAGTGAGGAATGAAAATAGGTATTATATTTCTCTTAGCCATTCCTTCTCCTTTCAAGAGCCTCTCTTGCAGCTTCTTGCTGAGATTCCTTCTTTGTCTTGCCAGATCCTTTTCCAGCCAAAACTTCATCTAAGTATAATTCTGTAAAAAAGGTTTTGTCGTTATCTGGTCCTTCTTCCCTCACAAGTTTATACTCAGCCTTTTGCCCAGACCTTTGGACCTCTTCTTGAAGCATGGTTTTAAAGTCAACATTAAAGAGTTTATAAGCATCTTCTTTTAAGAATTCATCAAATAAATTCAAAACAATTTTCTTTGCATTATTGAAGTTTGAATCCAAAAAAATAGCACCAATCAAGGCTTCTAAAGCATCAGCAGAGGTTGACTCCCTCTTGCTACCACCATTTTTCTTTTCCCCTTTACCAAATCTTATAAAGTCTCCCAGTTCAAGACCCTTGGCAATGAAAAATAAGACTTTCTCATTAACAGACTCTGCCCTCATCTTAGTCAAAGACCCTTCAAGATCTTTTGGAAAGTTCTTATAAAAATACTCCCCAATAACTAGACCAAGGACAGCATCTCCAAGAAATTCAAGCCTTTCATTACTTTCATATTGTTTCATCTTGTTTTCATTAACATAGGATGAGTGAGTTAGGGCTGTTTCTAAAAGACCTTTATCCTTAAAATCATAATTTAATTTTCTTTCAAGATTTTTTAAATTGGAAAAGGTCATGTGATTATTGTTCCAAATCTTCTACGTATTCTATTACATCGCCAATAGTCTTTAACTTTTCAAGGTCTTCTTCAGAAACCTCTGTCTCAAATTCTTCTTCTATTGTCATCACAAGTTCAACAAGCTCAATAGAATCAGCATTTAAGTCATCTTGAAAGTTCATATCTTCTGTAAGATCATCCTTATCAATGTTGAATTGTTCAGCAATAATTTGTAAAATTCTATCCTTCATTATTTTTCCACCTTATCCTTTATTTTATCTACAATATTAGATTCTACTATATCTATGGCATATTTTGCAGCATTTTTTATAGCTCTGGCATCAGAATTTCCATGGGCCTTAATAATGTTGCCATCAATTCCCAATAAGATTGTTCCCCCAACTTCTTTAGCATCTAGATTTTTAAACTTTTTCATTAAAAACTCAGTAAAAGCTTTTTTACTCTTATCGTCTAAGTTTGAAGTTGAAATTCCGTGGAAAAGGCTTTTTGTTGCAAATTCCACTACTCCCTCAATGGATTTAAGAAGAACATTTCCATCGAATCCATCACAAACTAGAAGGTCCACATCATTATCCATAATTTCTCTAGCTTCAACATTTCCCACAAAGTTGAGATCAGATTCTTTTAATCTTTGGTAGGATTCCTTATAAAGTGCATTGCCCTTGCCTTCTTCTACCCCTACATTTAATAGTCCAATTTTTGGGTTTTCTATCTTGTAGTATTCTCTTAAGAATACATCACCAAGGATTGCAAATTCTTCTAAAAGTTCTGGACTTGTGTCCATGTTGGCGCCTGAATCTATTACAAGTGTATTTGACTTAAGACCTGGGATTAGAGTTGGAAGAACTCCTCTTTTAATTCCCTTAATTCTTCCTACAATAAAGATTCCGCCACCTAAAAGTGCGCCAGTACTTCCTGCAGAAATAAGTGCTTGGGCCTTCTTTTCTTTTAATAGGGTCATGGCCTTTACAATAGAAGAATCTTTCTTTTTCCTTAAAGCGAGAACAGGTTCTTCATTGTTCTCAATGTTTTCACTTGCATCTAGAATTTCTACCTTATCTTTATCATAATCTAGTCCTTGAAGATTTTCTTTTATAAAGTCTTCTCTTCCCACTAGGATTATTTCTTTATTAAAGTCATTGGAAGCATCAATAGCTCCCTTAATGATTTCAGCCTTATTGTCGCCACCATTTATATCAAAAATTAGTTTCATTTCGACCTCCATTAATAAATTTAATATTATATTAAATGATTAAAAAAATCAATCTTTTGCCTATATTTAATAAGATTTCTTCACTTCTCTTAAGTCAATCAAATTTATAAAATATTTTTTATAATCTATAAAAACTTTTTATTTTATAAGGCAAATATTTTAAATATTATAATAAGAGCTTTTTATTTTGTGTTAATCTTTTCCTTATTTTAAATCAGAAGTCTTTATGTTTAAAATTACAAAGTCATTTAAACTGAAATATTATTTACTACAAGTTAGTAAAAATTTATGAAACAGGATTTGTCTATGACTTAGTAAAAGTTGACGACTTAATAAAATTTAATTACTCAGTAAAAGTTGATGACTTAGTAAAGGTTAATGACTTAGTAAAGGTTAATGACTTAGTAAAGGTTAATGACTTTTTAAAAGTTAATGACTTGGCGAGAGTTAACAACTCCGCATTAATCTATAGCTTTTTATTTACTTACTAAGCTATGAGAAAATATTAATTTATAAAGGTTTACAAACTAATAACTTCCTACTTAATAGAAAATTATAGCTAAGTATTCTTGTTTAACTTCAAGATTAATTTCTCTAAAGAAAATATAAGTTAGCAAAATTAAAAAAGACAATAAAAAAACTCGCTCAAGTTTCCTCAAGCGAGTTTAATTTATTTATTTAGAAATTATATTATTTGGCAAAAATTATTCTTCACCGTTTGCTAGTGCAATATAGCCAGCGTATCTTGCCTTAGCATTTTCTTCAGCAACTTCGTAAAGTTTTTCTGCTCTTTCAGGGAATAACTTCTTAAGAGATGTATATCTTACTTCTCCGTCAAGGAAGTCTCTGAATGGTTTAGTAGGTTCTTTAGAGTCTAAAATGAATGGATTCTTTCCTTCTTCTTTAAGTTCAGGGTTGAATCTGTATAGGTGCCAGTAACCTGTTTCAACAGCTTTCTTTTCTTCTTCAATTGAGAAGCCCATACCTACTCTAATACCGTGGTTAATACATGGTGCGTAAGCAATGATTAGTGATGGACCATCATAAGCTTCAGCTTCTTTAATTGCCTTGTAAGCTTGGTTCTTGTCAGCACCAAGAGCAATTTGAGCTACATATACATAACCGTAAGTTGTTGCCATTAAACCAAGGTCTTTCTTCTTAGTTAACTTACCAGCTGCTGCGAATTGTGCAATTGCTGCTGTTGGAGTTGCCTTAGAAGCTTGACCACCAGTGTTTGAATAAACTTCAGTATCAAGAACAAGAATGTTGATGTTTTCACCAGATGCTAGAACGTGGTCAACTCCACCGAATCCGATGTCGTAAGCCCAACCGTCTCCACCGATGATCCATTGACTCTTCTTGATTAAGAATCTTTCGAGACCCTTAAGATCATCAATGATTTCATCTGCCTTGTCGTTGCCAAATTTCTTATCAAGAACTTTTAGTACATTTGCACTTGCTGCCTTAGAAGTCTTGTAGTCATCCATTCCTTCAATCCAAGCCTTGAATGCTTCGTTAGCTTCTGCGTCAACGTTAAGTTCAACGAATTCTTCCATAAGGTTTTTAATTCTATTTCTTGTTTGAGTTTGAGAAACAGCCATACCATATCCATATTCAGCATTGTCTTCGAATAGGGAGTTAGCCCATGATGGTCCATTTCCGCATTCGTCAGTACAATATGGCATTGATGGTGCTGATCCACCCCAGATTGATGAACAACCTGTAGCGTTAGCAATACTCATTCTATCTCCGAATAATTGTGTAACAAGTTTTACATATGGAGTTTCTCCACAACCTGCACAAGCTCCTGAGAATTCAAGATATGGAGTTTGGAATTGAGTATTCTTGAAGTTGTTTGGTTCAATGTTTTCTTGTTTAGATTTTACGTGTTCAAATGCATATTCCCAGTTAGCTGCTTGAACGTCTAATTCATCTTCGAATGGTGACATAACAAGTGCTTTTTCTTTTGCTGGACATACTTGAGCACAGTTTCCACAACCTGTACAGTCTAGTGGAGAAATTTGCATTCTGTATTCGTAATTTTCAAGTCCCTTACCTCTAGCCTTAATTGTTTCAAAGCCTTCTGGTGCGTTAGCCTTTTCTTCTTCGTCAGCAAGGAAAGGTCTAATTACTGCGTGAGGACAAACTAGTGAACATTGGTTACATTGGATACAGTTTTCGCTCTTCCAGTGAGGAACATTAACTGCAATACCTCTCTTTTCGTAACGGCTTGTTCCTGATGGGAATGTTCCGTCAACCATGTTGCTGAAAGTTGATACAGGAAGATCGTTACCTTCTTGTCTGTTCATTGGAATTAGGATGTTATTAATAAATTCAGGAGCTCCCTTAATCTTGAAGTCCTTAGTTGTATCAGAATCTTTCCAAGAATCTTTAACTTCTACTTTGTGAAGAGCTCCAATACCTTGATCTACTGCAGCGTAGTTCATGTTAACAATATCGTCACCCTTAGCACCGTAATCTTTTACGATAGCTTGTTTTAGAAGTTTAACAGCTTCATCTAGTGGAAGTACTTGAGAAAGGTTGAAGAATGCAGCTTGCATTACCATGTTAGTTCTTCCGCCAAGTCCAACTTCTGCAGCTATTTTAGTAGCGTTAATTGTATAGAATTCAATTTCATTTTCAGCAATATATTTCTTCATATATCCTGGTAGGTGTTCGTCAAGTTCTTCGTCATTCCAAATAGTATTTAGAAGGAACTTTCCACCCTTCTTAAGTCCTCTTAATAGGTCATAAGAGTAAACATAAGATTGTTTTGAACATGAAATGAAGTCAGTTTCTGTTAGTAGGTAAGTTGATGTAATTCTGTTGTGACCAAATCTTAAGTGAGACATTGTAACCCCACCAGATTTTTTAGAGTCATAATCAAAGTAACCTTGTGCATACATGTCAGTGTTGTCACCGATAATCTTGATTGCAGATTTGTTTGCACCTACAGTACCGTCAGATCCGAATCCCCAGAACTTACATCTAATAGTTCCTTCAGGTTCAGTTGTGATGTGTTCTTTAATTTCAAGTGATTTGTGAGTTACATCATCAACGATACCAATTGTGAAGTCATTCTTAGGTTGGTCAGCCTTAAGGTTTTCGTAAACTGTTAAGATATCTGTTGGGTTAGTGTCCTTTGAACCTAGACCATAGATACCACCAACGATAAGTGGTTTCTTATCTGATTCATAGAAAGCATCTCTAACATCAAGGTAAAGTGGTTGTCCAACTGCTCCCTTTTCCTTAGTTCTATCAAGAACTGCAATTCTTTCTACAGTTTCAGGAATTGCTGCCATTAAGTGTTTAATTGAGAAAGGTCTGTAAAGGTGAACTTTAACAAGTCCAGTCTTTTGTCCCTTTGCGTTTAGGTAATCAACAACTTCTTCAATTGTTTCAGTTACTGATCCCATTGCTACGATAATGTCAGTAGCATCTTTTGCACCGTAGTAGTTGAATAGGTTGTATTCTCTACCAGTTAATTTAGAAATGTCCTTCATATAACCTTCAGTGATATCAATGATATCAGTGTAATAGTGGTTTGAAGCTTCAATTTCTTGGAAGTAGATATCAGGGTTTTGTGCAGTACCTCTAATTTCAGGTCCGTTAGGGTTAAGAGCTTTTTGTTTGAAAGCCTTAACTGCTTCTTTATCTACTAGTTTTGCTAAATCATCGTAATTAAGTACTTCAATTTTTTGAACTTCGTGAGATGTTCTAAAACCATCAAAGAAGTGAATGAAAGGTAAACTTCCCTTGATAGCAGCTAAGTGAGCAACGCCAGCTAAGTCCATTGCTTCTTGAACTGAACCAGATGCTAACATAGCAAGTCCTGCAGCTCTTGCTGCCATAACGTCTTGGTGGTCTCCAAAGATTGAAAGTGCGTGTGATGCTAGTGCTCTAGCAGCAACGTGGAATACACCTGGAAGTAGTTCCCCTGCTATCTTGTACATGTTAGGTAGCATAAGTAATAGACCTTGAGATGCTGTGTATGTTGATGTTAGTGATCCAGCTTGTAGTGAACCGTGAACAGCTCCAGCAGCTCCTCCTTCAGATTGTAACTCCTTAACCAATACTTCTTGACCGAAGATGTTCTTTCTTCCGTGAGAAGCCCAAGCATCAATGTGCTCAGCCATTGGTGAAGAAGGTGTGATTGGGTAAATACAAGCAACGTCAGAAAACGCATAGGCTACGTGAGCGGCTGCTTCATTACCGTCCATTGTTTTAAATGTTTTAGACATATTTGCCTCCTAATTATTAATAATATAAATATTAACTAACCATACTGTTTATATTATAGAACTTAATTTAATAAATTTCAATAATATTATTAATAAAAGTCTTAGAAAGATTTAAAAATAGCGAATTGTGAAAGCCGTTCCATTATACGGAATCTACTTTTTATTTTTAAATATTTTCCTACTATTAATAATAATAAATAAACGGTGATTATTAAGTTCTCATAAAATATCTTTAATTTCTTTTTCCACCCATAAGTCTATTGTTTAAAGCTTCTGCAGGATTGTAGCCCAATTCTTTTTGCTTGTAGTTTTTAGTAGCAACTTCAATTATAAGGGCAGTGTGTCTTCCCGGCTTAACTGGTATGTCAAACCTAACAACATCTATCCCTAGAATGCTTTGGTATTTGTTGTCTAGTCCCAGTCTTTCATATTCCTTTGACTCGTCCCAATCTTCTAAGTTTACAACGACTTCGATTTCTTTTTCTTCCATGACAAAACCAACACCAAACATTTTTTGAATGTCGATAATGCCAACTCCCCTTATCTCCATAAAATATTTTGTTATTTCTGGTGACTTCCCAATTAGTCTCTTATCTAAATTTTTTATAATAACTGAGTCGTCAGAAATTAATCTTGCTCCATTGGAAATGAGATCAAGGGCAGTTTCACTTTTACCAATTCCACTCCTTCCTGTTATTAAAACTCCAATACCAGAAATATCTAAAAGAACACCGTGCATCCTCATAGTTGGTGCTAGTTCATCTTCCACAAGTGAAATAATCTTACTAAAGACCTTTGAAGTAGAGTCAGGACTCCTTAAGATTGTTACATTATATTTTTTTGCAAGTTCTATGGCTTGGGGAAATATTTCAGCATTTCTAGAAAAAATTACTGCAGGAATGTCATAGATAAATAATTTTTCTAGGGTTTCATACCTCATCTTATCTTCCATAGAATTTATATAGTGCCACTCTTGAGTTCCTATTAGTTGGATCCTGTCCTTAACAAAGTTTGAGTAATAACCATTAAGTTGTAGACCTGGTCTATTGATGTCACTACTTTCTATTTCTATGTCCTTGTAGTCTATGGATGCATGAACAAGTTCAAATTTTAATTCATCAACTATATATTTTATTTTAACGCCCATTATTTCCTCCCCTAAAGTGCTGGTAAATGGAATTAGCACTTGCTTCATTCATGGATTCAACTTCCATTAATTCTTCTAGACTTGCATTTTTTATCTTATCAATAGACCTAAAGTGTTTTAAGAGATTTTCCTTTCTCTTTGGTCCGATTAATTTGATATCATCTAGCTCTGACTTAAACATAGTCTTGGACCTTAAATTTCTGTGATAATTTATGGCAAACCTGTGGGCCTCTTCTTGAATTTTGTAAATCATCTTGTAGGCACGAGAGTTTAAATCAATTTTAAATTCTTCATTGTTGTAAATAATTCCACGAGTCTTGTGGAAGTCATCCTTTACAAGTCCACAAATTTCCAAATTTAAATTCAACTTGTCTAAGATTTCTTTGGCAGCATTGACTTGTCCCTTGCCGCCGTCCATCATTATGAGGTCTGGAAAATTTGAAAAAGAAGATGGCTTAGAAGTTTTTTTCTCTTCAACTCCCCTTGTAAATCTCCTCTCGATAACTTCCTTTAAACTAGAATAGTCATCTGGTCCCACAACACTTTTAATCCTAAATTTTCTGTAGTCACTTTTCTTAGAGTCGCCATCTTCAAAAACTACCATTGAGCCCACTGACTCAACTCCAGAAATATTTGAAATATCGTAGGCCTCAATCCTCCTAGGAGTTTCACTTAGACCAAGTAGGTCCCTAATATCTTCAAGGGCCTTTTTATTTGTTTCAGCACGCTTTTTGAACTTGTCGCCGTACTTTTCAATCATATCCATGGCATTTCTCTTTACCATTTTAACAAGTTCTTTCTTGTTGCCCTTTATTGGAACTACAATATTTACCTTATTGCCCCTCTTTTCTGATAGCCAATCTTCTAATAATTTTATATCAAGAGGTTTTTCTTCTATTATAATTTCTTTTGGTATATAAGATGCTCCAATGTAAAATTGCTTGATAAAAGATGAAAAGATTTCTTCATAAGAATCATTGTAATAGTCTCTAATCATGTAGTGCTCTCTACCAATGATTTTTCCATTCCTAAAAAAGAATATTTGAATCAAGACTTCGTCAATTCCCTTGGCAAGGGCAATAATATCCTTGTCGTCGTTAGCCTCTGGATCAGAAATGAGTTGCCTTTCCTTTAGATATTCAAGATTTTTAATCCTGTCCCTAATGTCTGCTGCATTTTCATAATCAAGATTTCTCGAGTAGTCCATCATCTTCTCATGAAGCTTATCCACTAGCTTGCTGTTTGAAGAAGATAAAAAACTTAGGACTTCATCTACCATTAAATTATAATCCTCATCCTTTACTTCTCCAGTGCAAGGTCCCAGACACTTACCAATGTAGTAGTTTAAGCAGGGCCTAAAGGGTTTTTCTTCCACATTTTCAAGATTCAAATTGCAGGTCCTAAGGGGATAAATCCTCTCAAAGGTTTCAATAGAACCATTTACTGCAAAGACATCGGGATAGGGTCCAAAGTATTTTGCTCCGTCCTTAGCAACCCTTCTTGTCTTCATAACCCTCGGAAACCTCTCGTTGACCTTGGCTTTGATGTAGGGGTACTGCTTGTCATCACGGAGTAAGATGTTGTATTTTGGAAGATTGTCCTTTATCAAGTTGGACTCAAGCACTAGGGACTCAACTTCATTTTCTACTATTATATATTCGAAGTCGTGAATTTTTGACACCATGCTGGCAACTTTTTTTGAGGACTTACCATAGGATCCAAAGTATTGTCTAACTCTTTTTCTAAGAGATTTAGCTTTTCCAACATAGATTATCTCGTCTAATTCATTTTTCATTATATAAACTCCTGGTTTGTCAGGAAGTTTATCAAGCCTTTCTCTTAAATCTAACAATTATTTATACCTCTCTCGTTGCTTCTTTCAAGTATTCTAAAATTTCTCCTTCAAGATAGGGACTTAATTTTTCAAAAACTTCCTTGTGGTAGGAATTTAAAACTTCCACTTGTCTCTTTGTCAAAAGACTTACATCAATTGCATCAAGTTCAAAGGGACAGAAGGAAATTGTCTTAAACTTATTAAAGATTGAGTCCACAGTTTGGCAGTCATAGACAACCCTCATGATGTTTTCAATCCTAATTCCATGCTTGCCTTCCTTATAAACTCCAGGTTCATTGGAAACAATCATGCCTTCTTCCATCCTAACTGCAGGGTCTCTTGGAGAAATTCTGTGTGGTCCCTCATGAACTGAAAGGACAAAACCAATTCCATGACCAGTGCCACACTTGTAGTCCATTCTCTCTTGCCAAAGGGCATATCTTGCTATCCCATCTAATGCCAAGTCATAAGTTCCCTTTAAGAAAACTGCGTCCATTAAGTTTATGTGGCTCTTGAGTGTCAAAGTGTAATCCCTTATCTCTTCTTCATTTAAGTCTCCCATGGCAATGGTCCTTGTAATATCAGTTGTTCCTGAATAGTATTGACCACCTGAGTCTACAAGATAAAGTCCCCTATCTTCTATTATTGCTTCATTTTTCTTTGTGGAATGATAGTGCATCATGGCAGCGTTAGAACCATAGGCAGAGATTGTGTCAAAGGAATTTGAAATATAAAGTGGGTCCTCTCCACGAAGTCCATCAAGTTTCATGGCAGCTTGGTATTCTCCAATTTTATTTTTTGCATTTTGCTTTAACCAGTAGATGAACTTAAAGAGTGCCACTCCATCCCTAACATAAGTGTCTTCAAGATTTTTTATTTCAACCTCGTTCTTTATAGCCTTTAAGTCCTCTGAAATATTTCTTCCAAAGATAATTTCATTCTTGTCGCAGAGTTCCTTATAAATTCTTTCATTTATAGAGGCTGGGTCAAGATAAATTTTCTCGCCATTATAAGTTTTTAAATATTCATAAAAATCTGAGTAATCTTTTATTTCTAGGACTTTAGACAGTTCTTCTTCAATATTTTTTGTCTTAGACCTATCTGTAAACAAGATGACCTTATCTTCTTCAATTATCATAAAGGAAATTAAAACCGGCGTGTCCTTTATGTCCATGCCACGAAGGTTTAGGGTCCATCCAATATCCACAAGAGATGAAACCACTGTCATCTTTGCATTTTTATTTTTTAAAATTTCTCTGATTTCAGAAATTTTATCTTCTGCTGACTTGCCAGCATATTTGATATCCAACAAGAAGGCATCATCAGATGGAAAGTCATACCTATCTTCCCAAAGGTCCTTTATCAAATCTATATCAATAATTTTAATATTTTTATTTTTTAATTTCTTTGAAATAGAAGAAAACTCTTGATGAGAAAAATATTCTGCATTAAGACCAAGGGTCATTCCCTCTTTAATGTTTTCTGCAATCCACTCATCATAATTTAAGACTCCAGCTTGTCCTTGTTTTTTAAGTTCAAAGCCAAAATCTTTTATCTCTCTTGCAGCTTGAATGTAATATCTTCCATCAGTCCAAAGGAAAGCCTCATCTCTTGTCACTACAGCAGTCCCTTGTGAACCAGTAAAGCCTGTCAAGAATTCTCTTTCCTTGTAATAATCTGGCAGGTACTCTGACCCATGTGGGTCCTTTGATGGCACAAGATAAAAATCTATTTTATTTTCTTCCATTAACTTTCGTATTTTATTTAAAATCACATTATCACTTCCTAAGTCCTATATTATCACAAGAGGAAATTAGGGCAAAGAAAAAAGTCCGGTCTCCCGAACTTTCTCCTCTTTATTAAATTTTTCTCATTATCGCCTTTACTCCAAATTTAAATTTGCCTTTAAAATAAGAAGCAATATACAATTTCCCACCATGTATAACTAATATATACTAAAAAGAGTAGTACTATTATTAAAATACTTTTAATTATTAAAGCTTGATTTTCCTTAGTAATTTTCTTATTAACATAAAAATTTATAGTTTTATACCCTCCATACAATATAGGAATGTTGATTATAATACACATTAAATTTAAGTAAGAGTTTATAAATTTATCAGAACCTAAAAAGTAAATATTATATTTCCTGCCAAAAAATTTAAGACTAACAAATAATATTAAACTTAGTAATGAAATTCCATACATAGTTCTTTTTTTATTAGTACGCTTATTTAATAAATAAACTAAGATTAAGTATATTATTATAGTTATAATGTAAATTAAAAGCTGTTTTGTACCCACTTTTTCCACCTCTAAATAACTTTATTTTTGTAGATATTTATATTTTCATCTCGATTATATTTTATTGCTTTATCCTTGTCAAGTTTTAATAAAAGAAAAAAGTCCGGTCTCCCGAACTTTCTCCTCTTTATTAAATTTATTTTTAAAATTCAATTGTAACCTTGAATAAGTCTCCGTCAATGTCAATGTCAAAGCTTGCTCCGTGGGCTCTCACAAAGGAGGATGCTATTGATAGACCAAGACCTGATCCTGAAGTTGTCCTTGATTTTTCTCCACGAGTGAATCTTTCCATAAGTTCCTCTGCAGAAATATTTAGTGGATACTTAGAAATATTTTTTATTGTAAGCTTTACTCCACCTTCATCTCTTAGGTCTACATAAACTCTTGAGTTTTCTAGGGCATACTTAGAAATATTTGAGAATAAGTTGTCTAAGACTCTTGAGAATTTTTGTCCGTCAAGATTAAGCATTACTTTTTCTTCAGGAAGATTGGAAATTATCTCAATATTGTTCTCTTTAATTTTATCTTCCCACTCGCCTATTGATTGGGCAACGAGAGAATTAAAGTCAAGCTCTTGCCTATCAAGTTCAATGTTATTAGATGTTGCCTTTGAAACCTCAAACAAGTCTTCGATTAAGACTCTTAACTTGTTGGACTTTTCGTTAATTATCTTTGCGTACTCTTTAGCTTCCTCTTGTGAATTATCCTCCTTTGAAAGCAAGTCAGAATAATTGAGTATGGAAGTAAGAGGTGTCTTTAGATCGTGACTGACATTGGTTATAAGTTCTGTCTTTAACCTTTCAGACTTTACTGCATCTTCAATAGCATTGTCTAAGTTAGATCCAATGTTGTTAAAGTTATCAACTATGCCGTCATAAAGGCCACCAGTTTTTTCAATCTTCTTCTTATAATTTCCTCCAACTATTTCGCTTGCTTCTTTATTAATTCTCGCAACTTGGTTAATGTTTTTAAGAATTATAAAGTAGATGAAGCCTGCAAAAATAATCATTGGTATCACAATAGCTTCAGGTGATGCTGCAAACATGCCTGCAAAGAATAGGAAGAGTAGAAATACTACAATGCACAAGACAAGATAAACAAGAGTGAATTTCATCTTTGCATTATTTATTTCCTTGTCCTCAATTTTATCCACTTTTGAGAATTCTGCAATGCTTGCCTTAAAGGCCCTGTAGATCAAAGCATTTTCTATTAAATAATTATCTGTATTCTTATTAAAGATAGACTTTAAAAGAATTACAAAATAGTTTGCTGTTAGAGAAACTATCATAAGGCCTGCTAGATACAAGACATAGAAGATATATAGATTTGTATAAACTTGCCCTCCACTAGAAATCATTAATCCAACCATTGAAAAAATGAAAAATAAAACTAAGACAACTTCAATTGGAAACTTGAAGACTTTTTTAAGTTCTTGGCTTTCGTCGACTTTTTCCATATTCATAAATAGTCCAAGTATTGCTGAAAGGACAGCTGCAATTAAGACGCTAAGACCAATTTGGACTTGGACTTGGTCCCTAAAGACATCCATTTCAATTTCTTTAAAGACTTCATCATCTAAAGATGTATAATAAGCAAACTTTAGGCTTTTAATATTGTTTTTGCTGTTTAAATCTCTAAAACAGTCATTAATTTTAGATTTAAAAGACTTGTCTATAAAATTGTAGTCGCTATCTATAAGTCTTTGAGTCTTTTGAACCTTGTCGATTACTATACTATCATTAATTACTGAACCCGTGATTAAGAAGTCATTGTCCCTCATTTCAATCTCTAGGGGGTCAAATTCATTTTTTTCATATTCATTAGTTAGATAAAAAGTTTTGTACTCAGATTTTAATTCTGCTTGGTCTAGCATCCAATCTTCAAGATAGTCCTTTGGATCAAGTCCCTTAGCCTTTAGGTCATCCTTCTTCTTTTGAGCTTCAATAGCTCCTGGATCTGTAACGACATTTCCATTTTGGTCAAAATATTTTAGTTTATAGGACTTAACCGCAAAATTAAATCTATTATTGGAGCTATAATCTTCACCAGTAAGAGACATGTCTAGTGTACCATTTATTCTACCATCTGTCAGAATTCTCCTATAAGAAGAGTCAGGATCCCTTGAAAATAAAAAACTACCTGCCAAAAGTGAAATAAGTGATATTGCTAAAATTATTAAAGCATAAGTGGATAATTTGTAAGAATTTTTTTTCATTATTTTCGCCTCAAATCTTCAAACTTATATCCAAGACCCCACTGAACCTTTAAGTACATTGGCTTCTTTGGATTTACTTCGATTTTCTCTCTAATTCGTCTAATGTGAACTGTCACAGTCTTTGCCTCCATGGCTGGTTCATTCCAGACACTTTCATAAATTTCTTCAATGGAAAAAACCCTGTTGGGATTCTTCATCAAGAGTTCCAAAATTTTAAACTCAATAGAAGTAAGTGCAACTGGCTTGTCCTCTACATAGGCAATTTTTTGTGACAAGTCTAACTTGATGCTGCCTATCTCAATAAAGTTCCTGTCCTTTTTTAAATCATAGGCATAAAATCTTCTCAGGTTGCTCTTCACTCGAGCAATGAGTTCCATTGGATTGAAGGGCTTTTGAACATAATCATCAGCACCAATGTTGAGTCCAAAAATTTTGTCTGTGTCCTCTGATTTTGCAGATAGGATAATTATTGGGACAAAGGAAACTTCTCTTAGTTTAATTATTGCTTCCTCGCCAGAAAGTTTTGGCATCATGAGGTCCATTATAATTAAGTCAATTTTTTCATTTTTAAAAATTTCTAGAGCTTCAAGTCCATCTTCAGCGTAAAAAATTTCAAAGTTTTCATTTTTAAGATAAATTCCAATGGACCTTGCGATCTCCTTGTCGTCCTCGGCAATTAAAATATTGTACTTATCCATTACATCCCTCCTTCTGACTTTATAATAGCAAATAATAATTACAAAACTTCTTACAAATTCTTACAAAAATCTTAAATCGTACTTTAAAATGCTTTTATTGCAATTTCTCTTGCAAGATAGATGGCAAAGAGAGACAAAACTATGCTAAGAAAGGCATAAAAAATTCCTGTACCAAACTTTTGATTGTCTCCCAAGTTAAAAATTTCAAAGGCAAAAGTTGAAAAAGTTGTAAAGCCTCCACAAAAACCAACTTTTAAAAATAAAACAAGTCTGGAGTCTAAATTATTTTTCTCTGCGTAAAAGGCAATGAGACCAATCAAAAATGATCCAACTACATTAATTATAAAAGTTCCAAGAGGAAAGTCTCCATGACTTTTTATTGTAGTGGACAAAAAATATCTTAGTAGAGAGCCCAAAGCTCCACCAAGTCCAACAAATATGTACATTTTTTCTTCCTTTCTATCCTACAAATATTGTTACTTAAAAGTGAATGTGTTAAAATTTACTCAACATTATTATATGAGAAATGGGGTTTATTGTGAAGAAATATTATGGTATGAAACTTGAATATGAAGTTGACGACAAGCCAGATTTTTTGAAATCATCTCTACTTGGTTTTCAAAATATTTTGACTGCCTTTAGTGGAATTATTGCAGTTCCTCTTAGTATTGCAGCAATCGCTGGTACAAATGTTGCTGAGACTTCTGTACTTATCTCTGCTGCCCTTCTTGCTTCGGGTATATGTTCCTTTATCCAAACAAGAGGGATCTTTAAGGGCAAGGCCAAGGTTGGTATAGGTCTACCGACAATTATGGGGACAGACTTTGGATTTGTTCCACCAGCCAACGCTGTTATCAACACCATGGGTGGCGGTCTTGCAGGTTACTTTGGCGCCACTATAATGGGGGCCTTTTTGGAATTAATCTTAAGCTTTTTTATAAAGCCACTACTTAAGTTCTTCCCAGAAGTTGTAACTGGAACTGTAATCACTCTTATTGGTATTACAATGATGCCTGTTGCCTTTGACTGGGTTGGTGGAGGCTATGGCGCAGAAAATTATGGGGACCCACTCTTTATTGGAATAGCCGTCTTTACCTTCTTACTTATAATTTTCATAAATCATTATGGAAGGGGCTTTGCAACAACAGCTTCAGTTGTCATTGCCATGACTATTTCCTACTTAATTTGTATTCCACTAAAACTTGTTGACTTCTCACAAGTTGCAGCTGCTCCATGGTTAAGACTTCCAAGTATATTTCCCTTTGGGCTTAAGTTCGACGTGAGATTTGTCATCCCCTTCATAGCAGGTTACCTTGTTACAATTATAGAAACTGTTGGAGTTATGAAAACTCTTGGCGAAGTTTGTGAAGTCGATCCTGATGACAACGACATTGCATCTGGTGTAAGAGCAGACGCTATTGGATCAATGTTATCTCCTGTTTTTGGATCTGGTGCAATTCAAACCTTTAGTCAAAACGTAGGACTTATTCCACTTACAAAGTGTGCATCAAAAAAAGTTGCAATTTATTCCTCCTTTATTTTGATTATAATGAGTCTTTGTCCGAAGTTTGCAACTCTTGTTTCAATAATGCCAACACCAATACTTGGTGGAGCAGGAATCCTTATGTTTGGAACAATTTTAGGTTCAGGTATGCAGGCCCTATCAAGAGCTAAGTTCTCATCTAAGAACTTAATGATTATTGCCGGCGGCATAGGAGTTGGTATTGGAATCACAATGAGGCCAGACATTGTTGCAAAACTTCCTACTGTAATTGCAGCTCTCTTCTCTTCAGGTATTTCTGGAGGAACTATTGTGGCTGTGGTTTTAAATATTTTGTTAATAGACAAGGAATATTAATTAAACTGCCTCAGGGCAGTTTTTTTATTTTCAAAAGTATTTTATTTATTTCCTGTGATATAATAAAAAAAGCAACTTTTAAACTCTTAATCGAAAGGATAATAGGATGAAAGATTTTTTAACAAGACCTGCTTGGATTGAGATAGATCTTGATAAATTTGAAAATAATATGAAGATAATAAAGGACAAGGTTGGAGAAAAAACTGAAGTCATGAGTGTCGTGAAAAGCGATGCCTATAGACTAGGTGCTCTTCCCCTATCACAAGTTTCCCTTGACCTTGGAATAAATTACTATGCAGTGGCAACTTTATCAGAGGCCCTAAGCTTGAGAAAAAAATTCGGTGAAGTTAACATTTTGATCTTGGGTTACACTCCTCGCCACCTCTATGAAGATGCCATAAAAAATCACATTACACTTACAATTTATTCTCTTAATGATGCCCTAGTTTTAAATGAGCTTGCAGGTAATTTGAAAGAAGAAGCTAAGATACATATTGCCTTTGACTCTGGAATGTCAAGAATTGGTTTTATGCCTTCAGATGAAGCAAAAAAAGAAATTAGCGAAATCTTTAAACTTGAAAAGATAAATGTTGAGGGAATCTTTTCTCACTTTGCGGCTTGTGAAACTGATCCAGAATTTACTGAAAGACAGTTTAAGACCTTCACAAATTTTATTGATGAACTAAGTGAACTTGGATGCAGATTTAAATTCAGACACATTGCAAATTCTCATTCCGTTCTCTTCCATGACGAGTACGACCTAGACATGGTGAGACCTGGAATAATTCAATTTGGTTACACTGACAGTGATCATCTTCCTGAGGAATTCGGCTTAGAGGAAATTTTATCCTTGAAGGCACAAATTTCTTCTATAAGAGAAGTAAAAAAAGGCGAAACTGTTGGCTACGAGCGATTTTATAAATGCCCAAGGGACACAAAAGTTGTAACTCTTCCCCTTGGCTATGCAGATGCCTTCCCTCGTATCCTCTCCGAAAAAATTGAGGTTTTAATAAACGGCACGAGGTGTAAACAAATTGGGCTTATCTGCATGGATCAAATGATGGTCGATGCAACAGATGTGGACTGCAAGATTGGCGACGACGTTGTCTTAATTGGTAGACAAGGCGACGAAGAGATAAAAGTTCGTGATATTTGCATCCATTCTGGCGATTGTGAAACATCTTTTATCACCCACTTCAACAGGAGACTTCCAAAATATTATTACAAAAATAAAGAACTTGTCCACGTAAGCAAGATGGACTAATAGAGGCTATGACTTTCATAGTCTTTTTTTATTTTTGTTTTTTTGCATCGCAAGTACTTTATAAGTCTACACAAAAAAAGAGAGCCTAAGCCCTCTTAATCTTTAAATTTTATTCTTCGATTACTTCTTCTGCTTCAACTTCAATAACTTCACCATCATTTTCTTCTTGGTCAAGTTGTTCCTTCACAGAATAATATTCTTTAAATACAACATCTTCAAGTTCTTTTCTTGCTTCAGCACTAATAGGATGAGCAATGTCTCTGTATTCACCATTAGGAAGTCTTCTGCTTGGCATTGCTAAAAATAATGATTCTTTGCCTTCTATTATTTTTATGTCGTGAAGCACGAATTCGTTATCAAAGGTTACAGATACTATTGCTTTAAGCTTTCCTTCAGTTGGCAATTTACGTAGTCTTACATCAGTTATGTTCATAGAAGTATCCCTCTCTTTCTTTATCACATTATAACATAATCAAGTTATATATTGAATATGTTAATTAAATATTTTCCCTGATTTTACATAAAAAGAAAAGTTAAAAAATTTTCTCACTTTAGAAAATATGTTATAATTAAAAAGAATTGGAGGAAGTAAATTGTTTGAAATTAATATAGATAAAAGTGATTACAAAAATATATTTTTTATTGGCATTGGTGGCATTTCTATGTCTGCTCTTGCAGAATTAATGTTGGCTAAGGGTTATAAGGTTTACGGAAGCGACAGAAGTCCTTCTATTAATACAGATAAATTAGAAAAGAATGGTGCAAAAATTTATTACGAGCACAAGAAAGAGCACATTAATGGTATGGACCTTGTTATCTTTACAGATGCAATCTCCTTTGACAACGAGGAATATGTTGAAGCTGTAAAACAAAAAATTGACCTTGTTGATCGTGCAAGTTTCCTTGGAGCAGTGATGAAAAACTACGACAAATCAATTGCCGTTTCAGGAACTCATGGTAAGACTTCTACTACATCAATGCTTACAGAAATTATTAAGGACCTAGATGTCAATCCAACAATTATGCTTGGTGGCCAACTAAAGGATATTGATGGAAATATAAAAATCGGTGATGAAAAATTATTTTTAACAGAAGCCTGCGAGTACAAGGCAAACATCCTAAAGTATTTCCCAACAACAGAAATTATTTTAAATATTGACGAAGACCACCTTGATTACTTTGACAACATTGACCACATAATAAGAACCTTTAAGGGCTACGTTGATAACCTAAAAGAAAGTGATTATGTAGTTATAAATATTGATGACGAAAATGCAAAGACCCTCTTACCTATTGAAAACTGCAAGGTCTTCACTTTTGGAATAAAAAATCATGCTGACCTAATGGCAAAGAATATTGAATTTAATGAAGAGGGCTTCCCAACTTACGACCTCTACCTCAGAGACGAAAAAGTAGCTCACGTTGAACTTTCAGTTCTCGGAAGACACAATATTTTAAATTCTCTTGCTGCTATTGGAGCAGCCTATGTTAATGGAATCTCCATCGAAGATTCTATTGCTGGCTTAAAATCTTATAAGGGTGTTGAGAGAAGGTTAGAAGAAAAAGGATTTTACAAGGGTGCTAAGGTCATGGACGACTATGCCCACCACCCAACTGAAATAAAATCATCTATTCATGCAATTAAAAATGCCTGCAAGGGTAAACTCTACACAGTTTTCCAACCTCATACTTTTACTAGGACAAAGCTCCTTCTTGATGCCTTTGCAAATTCCTTTGATGAATCTGATGTAATTATCATCACTGATATTTATGCAGCTCGTGAAAAGGACTACGGGGATATCCACTCAAAGACTCTTAGAAATGCAATTGCTGATCACAGGGACAACGCCTTTTATATCTCTGGCTTCGAAGACATAGTTAAGTTTGTAAAAGAAAATATTTCAAAAGATGATATCTTCGTAACTATGGGTGCTGGCGACGTATATAAAATTGGCGAGATGCTATTAGCTGAAGATGAAAATAAATAAAAGATTAGGAACTCTTATGAGTTCCTTTTTTTGTTCTTATAATTTAACTCTCCATAAAAAAATCTCCCCTCAGGGAGATCTTTTAATTTAATATACTTTTATTTTTTTGATTAGTATTTGAAGCCTTATTATTTGTTTCTAAGTTCTTATTGTTAACAGCCCTATTATCCTTTGATTTATTCTTAGAATTATTATTGGCATTCTTGTTAGAATTATTAGCTTCTCCATTGACTTCAATATTTTTGCTATCTAGGTCTTTCTTGTCTTCAAAGTATGAAATTTCAATTTCACGACTTTCATTGATGTAGTTTACATTCATACCTAAGTTCTCTGCAACAAACCTAATTGGCACATAAGTCCTGTCGCTTTTAATTATTGCAGCTTGGTCAATAGCAATTTCTTTTCCATCAACTGTAATCTTTTTAGAATCAATTGGAAGGATTATATTCTTGCCCTTACTATTTACTGTTACAATTCTACTATCTCCATCCCATTGAACATCTCCACCTATTGCTTCGATTATAAATCTTAGTGGAACAAGGGTCCTTGAGTTTGAGATAAATGGTTTTGCATCCATTTTCTTCGCTTGACCATTAACTGTGTAGTTCACATCATTTATCTTCATCTTTATAAGTCTTGTGTTTTCATCATAAAGTGAAAGGCTTGTAGTTTTGCCTCCAAGTTTTACTAGAATTTTTGGATTTTTACCATAGTCATTAATTTTTATATTAAAATTATTTGGATTTACTTCTGCATTCAAATCTTCAAAGGAGTAGTTTAAAACTCTAGGAGAAATATTTATATTTCTTCCCTTATACTCTCCTATAGCTTCAACTTTAATTTCGCTGCCCTTCTTAACAATATTGTTCTTTGTTGAAAGCTTTAAGCTGCTATAGCTTGATGGATCAGCAACATTTACTTCTTTGCTAAATCCATCTCCCTTGTCAGCTTGAAGATTAATAGTAAACTTGCCTGGAGTTAATGGAAGATAAGTTTGACCATTTAAGATATTTGCTCCATTAGAAGAGTCTGAAATAGTGTAAGTTCTTGTCTTAATATCAATTGGATTTAAAAATTCATCCCAAGCTGATTTTAATTTTAAGTTGACTTGTTCACCAACGATAGTGTCAACATCGCTTTCAAATTTTCCATCAGCAATCAAGCCAGTATTTTTACTTGTGTTATAAACTCCAAGACCATTTACAACTCTTCTCTCGGCTCCATTTCTCTCTGGATTTGTTGCCCTAGTCCTGTTAATGTCCCCAAGATTTCTAACAGCCATGGTAGTTGATCCACCACCATCGAGGTTCATAGCCTTATAGACTCCTATTTCTTGCATAAATTTTGCAAGTTCAGCAATTGTTAGACCTGAAGATCTTTTAGTTCTGCCTTCAGCAGTTACTACATAAACTGTTTTACCGTCTTGGCTAATTCCAACAGCGGTCCTTGCCCTTACACCGTCAATAAATTTAATATCTCTTGTGTAGGGTTTAACAGCTCCATTGTCAACTAAAACTGCATGACCACCAATCATCATCTTCCAGTTTCTATTAGGTTCTATGTTGTATTTTATGCCTAATTTGTCTCCAACTTTTACGTTGTCTTGGATAAATTTGATAGCAGAACCAGAAAATTGTAGGATTTTCTTTCCATTAGGTATAGACATATCAAGTCCCTTATTGTAAGAAATTTGTTCAACTACATTGTTTTCATTTAATAGAACTTCTCCACCATTTTTATCTCCCCTAGTCTTAGCAGTCCAAAAGGAATCATATAATTGGATTTTATTTTGGTGGGAATACTCCATAGATGGTTGGTACCAATATTTAGTTTTGTTTAAACCATCAATAGGAAAAGATCTACCATTAGAAGCAGTGACGCTTCCAACAAACTTTGTAAGTTCTATAAAAGCCTTATCGTTGCTGTCAATTCCAAAGGACCAGATGTCATTTAAAACTGCTGGCGAAGATTTAGTCTCTCCATTAATAACTGATGGTCCTTGTGGGGCACCTTCTAACTGCATAGTGAAGAAGTCACCATTGACAAGGGCAACTGCATTAGTCCTGTTTGCCATTTGTGAAACTGTAGCCTTATTAGTATAAGTTCCTCCACCAGCTACAGTGTTAATCTTTGCATGGGGATTGTTCAAATCCACCTTTATAACATTTGCCTCTGCATTTCCTTTACTTCTCTTAACTTGGTATTTGTATCTCACAACTCCAGGAGCAATTGGCTCTTGGAATAGCAATTTGTTCTCTGCAAATACATTTGAACTTATTAAGAGAAAAAATAAAATCAATGCAATACTAATTTTTTTCTTATTCATTTAATCTACCTCACTTAATTAAAAATTATAAATCATAGCTAGGCCATTCTCAAAGAATATTAAGACTTGTAACAAAAACTTAATTATAAATAGAAAAAAACTAGACAAGAAATTTTAAATTCTCAACTAGGTCCTTAGTAAATAAATTATTTCAATAAAAAATATCCTGTCATCCAGGATATTCTTCATCTTATTTTTTTAGAATTTCTTCAAAAGTTTTTGTGAATTCTTTTATATTTTCTAATTTTGTATCACCCATATGGCCAACCCTAAAAGTTTTGCCAGCAAGTTTTCCATAACCATTAGAAATTAAAAATCCTTTGTTCATAAATTCTTGGCTTACTTTATCAAACTCCAAGTTCTTTGTATTCTTTACACAAGTTATTGTTGGAGAAAGATACTTCTTATTGCCAAAGATTTCAAAGTTCTCATTGGCCCATTTTTTAAAGTATTGAGACATTTCTTCATGCCTTTTATATCTGTTTTCAAGTCCTTCTTCATTAACAATATAGTTTAGTTGATATTCAGCAGCAACCATATTAGAAATAGCTGGTGTTGATGGATATTGGTAATTGTGTTCTTTTACATACTTGTATAAAAGAAGTAAGTCAAAGTAGTGGCCTCTGTTTTCAACAGTCTTTGCCTTTTCTACTGCCTTTTGTGAAAAAGATGCAAAGCTAAGACCTGGTACAAGGCTTAGACATTTTTGTGAAGAAGTAATTGCAATATCAATTCCATACTTATCTTGATCAACTGGAGTTCCGCCAGCTGAACTTACAGTATCAAGTGCCCAAACAATGTCAGGATACTTGTCAATAATTGGCTTTAATTCATCTAGGTTATTTAAGATACCTGAAGATGTTTCGTTGTGAGTTATACCAACAAAATCATATTCCTTTGCCTTTAAAGCTTCTTCTAACTTATTTGGATCAGTTACTTCTCCATCATCTGCTCTTAAGATATCAGTCTCTATCCCATTTTCAAGCCCAAGTCTTTGCCATAGGTCTCCAAAAGATCCTATAGAACAAATAAGAGCCCTCTTCTTAGTACAAGACCTAATGGCACCTTCCATAAGGCCAGTACCTGATGATGTTGAAACAAGGATTTCTTCCTTTGTCCCAAATATCTTTTGCATATTTATTGTAATTGATTTTTGAACTTCTGATGCTTCCTTAGTTCTATGTCCAATAACAGGTTTTTCAAATTGCTTCAAAACTTCGCTGCGGACAGACACAGGACCGGGTAAAAATAATTTCATTTTTGTTCCCCCTTATCTAGTAACAAATAATAATACAAATAAAATTTACCGTCAAATAAAAATCTTTGTAAGACTATCTATAATAATTTTGTTCAATCTCCTTAGATTACATTTATACCACAGAATTTGAAGCTTCAATCAAACTATTACTTATTGCTAAAATTCTATTAATTAAAATTCACTAATTTGTTTAATAAAAGAAGACAATAAAAAACTCTGTCCTAAGACAGAGCTAACATCAAATTATTTTAATTTTGCAAAAATCATCTTGCCTGCTGAAGTTTGAAGAGCTGATGTAACTACAACATTTACCTTTTCACCAATTAAGTCCTTACCATTTTCAACAACAATCATAGTGCCGTCATCTAAATAAGCAAGACCTTGGTTGTGCTCCTTACCTTCTCTTACAATTAAAATGTCCATCTCTTCGCCGGGAAGATAAAGAGGCTTAACTGCATTAGCAAGCTCGTTAATATTTAAAACTTCAAGGTTTTGAACCCTAGCTACCTTGTTCAAATTATAATCATTTGTGACAATTTTTCCATTTAAATCAATGGCAAGCTTTAGAAGTTTTGAATCCACTTCAGGAATTTCTTCAATCTTTCCTTTATAGATTATGACTTCAACATTTTTTAGTTCTTGAATTTCTGCAACAGTGTCAAGACCTCTCCTGCCACGATTTCTTTTAAGTCCATCAGCAGAGTCAGCTATGTGTTGTAATTCTTCAAGAACAAAAACTGGAACAACAAGAGGCCCTTCAATAAATCCTGCCCTTACTATGTCGAGGATTCTCCCGTCAATAATAACAGAAGTATCCAAGACCTTGGGAATGCCTGTGTGATCCTTTACAACATCCTTAGGCTTTAAACTTCTTTTAGCCGCCAAAGATGTGAGATCCCTAACTTTTTCTGATATAGTGTCCTTATTTGACATCCCAATATTAAGACCTAAATAACCAAGTATACCATAAAGTAAAATTGAAACTACTGAACCCACATAAGGGATTGGAATCTTGTAGATAGGTTGTGAAATTAAGAATGCTATTATGAGACCAAGAATTAGGCCTACGGCACCAAGTATTACTTCTGTAAAAGATTTTCTTTGGATTTGTCTTTCCCATATAGCCAACAAATCTTCCAAGGCTCTAAAAGCCTTTGGAGAAAGCATATAAAATATAAGTGCAAATAAAAGTACAACAACAACAGAAATGCCTGTTGTGATTTTTTGGCTACCAATAGCTTTTACAAAGTTTATATCTGATAAAACAGATACAATAAAAATACCGACTAATGCGCCTATTACAGTAAATAGAAACTTAAATATTTTGGACACAATTTTTCGGTTTTTGCTAATAAAAATCCCTCCTTATCCAAAAATGGCATCATCAATTAATTTTGTCACTTCTTCAACATTTTTTTCAAAAACAAGAACCATCTCTGATACAATAATCTGCTTTGCCTCATTCAAGATCTTCCTCTCACCTGTTGACAGGGACTTTTCTCTATCAAGACTTTCAAGAGATCTTACAACATCGGCAATTTCCATTAAATCACCAGATTTTATCTTGTCAAGATTGTATCTATATCTTCTATTCCAATTTTTTGGCATAGAAACTTCCTCTTCAGAAGATAGGGCGTTTAAAACCTTCTCCATAGTATCAGCGTCAGAAATATCTCTAACACCAATTTCTTTCGCATTTTTTACAGGCACCATGACCTTAAGATCATTTATAGGTAGCCTCATTATGTAGTACTTGTGCACATCTCCAAGAATTTCTCTCTCTTCAATTGCTACAATTTCACCGGCACCATGCATAGGATATACAATCTTATCACCAATATTAAACATTTTTTACCTCCTATTGTCCCTTATACTAGTATAACAGAGCTTTTTAGAAAAGTAAATGTAATATAATATCATAATACCTTGCATTATGCAAAGATTTTTTGGTGATTTTTTATTTTTAATTTATTATAAATTTTATTTGTGAAAGATATAGATGGTCATTGTGAAAATTTATTGAAGTAAATTAAAAAACTATTAAATACTTTATTAATTTTTATTAAGAAGCTTGTAAAAAATTTTAACTTTGTAAGACTTGATAACTTTTCTTTTTATTCTAATTTAGTTAAAACTTAGGACTTTGTTGTTATTTCCTACTCAATAAGGACTTATAAATTAGCAATTATTTTTAATCTGATAACATTTTATGACTTCATAATTATTTTCTACTTAGTAACATCCTGTGACTTTGTGAATATTTTCACTTAATAACATCTTAAGACTTTGTAACCAATTTTCACTTAATAAATTTTACAAGCTTACTTTTAAAAGCTCTCTCATCCTATTTAATCATCTTAGATCTTTTCTTTCCATTACATATTGTTAGAGGGCATAAAAAATCCCCTGAAAAAATCAGGGGACATAATTTAAAAATTATCTCTTGTTAGTTCTTCTCCAGATATTCATTCTTTCTGCTTCCTTAATTAGGTCATCCCTAAATTCTGGTGCAGCGATGTTAATGATACCTTCTGCTCTTTGCCATGTTGATTGGCCCTTGCAGTTGAACTTACCATATTCAGTTACTAGCCAGTGAGTGTTAGGTCTTGCAGCTGTAATAGCTGAGAATGTTTCAAAGTTTGGAACAATTCTTGATTCTTCCTTGCCAGTCTTCTTGTTCATAAATTTAGAAGATAGACAGATAAAGGACTTTCCACCCTTAGATAAATAAGCTCCTAGTACGAAATCTAGTTGTCCACCTGCTCCAGAAATGTGTCTTGCTCCTGAAGATTCAGAAGATACTTGTCCAAATAAGTCTACGTTGACAGCGTTGTTAATGGAAATAAAGTTGTCAAGTTGTGCAATTACTCTTGCATCGTTTGTATAAGAAACAGGAGCTGCCATGGCATCAGAATTAAAATCTAAATAATCATACATTTCCTGAGAACCTGCTGCAAAAGCATAAACTTGTCTAAATCTATCAATTGACTTCTTTGAACCACTTAACTTACCCTTCTTCGCCATATCTACGAAACCATCAACATACATTTCTGTATGAACTCCAAGGTCCTTTAGGTCAGAGTCAGCAATTAGGGATCCAACAGCATTTGGCATTCCACCAATTCCTAGTTGAAGTGTTGCCCCATTAGGAATTTCTTCTACAATTAATTCTGCAACCTTTTTATCAACTTCGCCGAAGCTTCCCTTAGGAAGTGCAGCTATTTCTGGATTTTCTCCCTCGATAATGTAGTCTACATCCTTAATATTAATTTCATGTTCGAATCCTCCAAGGCAAGTTGGCATATTTTTATTTATTTCAACAATTACCTTGTCAGCAACTTCTGTAACTGCTCTTAAGTGTGAAGCGTTAAGTCCAAAATTAAAGTTACCATGTTTATCCATTGGAGGAGTTACAATAACTGCTATATTAACCTTGCAATTTTCCCTATACATTTTTGGGAGTTCTGAGTACCTTAATGGAATATAGAAACCACCTGGAGTTGTGTTAATTCTCTTTCTATCAGGTCCACCTGCGTGCCAAGAATTCCAAACAACTTTTTCTCCTGCTGGATCTTTTTTAAATACTTCTGGTTCCCAAAGAAGTACTCCGCCCCTTAAATAAATTTCATTTAATTCATCTAATCTTTCAGCAAGAGCCTTGTCAAAGGCAACAGGTGTACTTGCACCCCATGCGTAGTCAATCCACATATTGTCCTTTACTAGACCAGCAGCTTCTTTTGCTGTAATTAACTTGTCCTTATAGTCCTTAGAATAGTCCATATTTCCTCCTTAAATAAAAAATTATAAATAATCCCTTAATAGCTTGTGAGACCTTATAAACTTAATGTAATTTAAAAATTCTTCCATTACTTCTTTGTATTTTTCTTCGCTTGTCTCTACAACTATTTTATTTTTACCCCTTAGGTCAAATATATATGCAGCCTTTATCTTAACTTTATATAGGTTTTCATAGATTGCTGAATAAAGTATTAGTTGGTTCTCGTAGGTCTTTTTTAAGTCTTCTACATTCCCATAACTAGTCTTTAAATCAAGAATATAATAATCGCCATTAATTTTTATAACTTGGTCAATGTAACCCTTTACAAGAAAACCTTTTAAGTCGTAGTAAAATAAAAGCTCTTTATCTATTATACACTCTTCTTCCATTTCTAAGTAGTTTAAAACCAATTCTTTTGAAAGATTTAACTTTTCGGGGTTTATCTCCTCTTCATAATATAAAAATACATCTTTTATAATGTCCTCAATCTTCTTGTTTTTTAAATCAATTTTTTTATACTTGTAGGCGAACATGTGAACAATATTCCCAAGAGTTTTGGGGTCCATTATTGGATTTGTCCCTTGACCCCTTGTGTACTTGTCAATTCCCAAAAAGTACTTGTAGTAAAAGTCCTTCTTGCTTCTTTTGAAGTTTATAAAATCTGTAACTGTGTAATATTCTCTTATCCTATTTTCAAATTTTATATCTATGTCAAGAGGAATAAACTTTTCTTCTACTTGTCTTTCTTCTACATTTGAGAGCTTATATTCTTGTAAAGCAAAAACATCTCCCAAGAGAGAAAAATAAGAACCTGCCCTTGCCTTTTCATGGTCTCCAAATAAGACTAATTCTTTTTTTGCCCTGGTCATGGCAACGTAAAGAACCCTAATCTCTTCTTCCTCATCAATCTCCCTTAATTTATTTGAGATTTCCTTATAAGAATAATTAGAAAGGTTAGAATTTATTCCAAGTCCAAGGTCTCTATCAACAATTATCCTATTATTGCTTCCAAGTTTTTTTCCCTTATCCATGTGAGAAATTATTAGGCCATCAAACTCCAGCCCCTTAGACTTATGGATTGTCAGAAGATTAATCCCATCTTCAAGGTCCTCAAAGGTCATAGAAGAAATTTGTCTTTCAAAGGCTCTGAAGTCATTTGAATAATTTTCCACAAAGTCCCTAGCTTCTTCCTTAAACCTATAAATATATTCCCAATCACTTTCCCTTAAAGTTCCAAGCTTATAAAAATAATCCATTAGCTCATCAAGGACTTCATCTATCATGAGGTAAGATGCTTTCTCTCTTGTTGCCTTTAAAAATCTCAAAAAATTCCTTATATTGTCTTGAGTTGAATTATAGTTTAATAGGTCTTCAGAATTATTAATTCCCTCATTTAATATTGACACTAAATCTTTGAATTCAAAATTCAAAAGCTTTGAGTTAAAGAGTGATAAAAATTCCAAAAATTCTTTTGGGCTGTAAATGGCAGAAAGAATATTTTTTATAAGTCTTAAAATCTCAATTTCTTCAAGCCTTCTCTCACCCTTATTGTATTTTATTCCACGTGCAGATAAAATTTCCCCTATTTCATCAATTTGCGAGTTGGACCTTGATAGGATTGCAATATCCTTGGCCTTGTATTTTTTTAAAAAGTCTTCTGCTAAATCTGCAATATTAGAAATTTCAGAAGAATTATAGAGGTAAACTCCTCCACCCTCTTTATGTGAAAATTCCATTTCGTCATAGGAATCTATTAGGTCTTTAAACTTTTCATTTATAAAATTAATTATTTCACCGTCAGACCTATAATTTTTGTTCATTATAAGAGAGGTCCCTCTGGCTTCTATGTCTCCAGAAAAGGAAAAATAAGAAGATAAATCAGTTCCCCTAAAGGCATAAATAGATTGCTTAGGGTCACCAACTATAAAAATATTTGAAGAAGAAAAGGCTCTAATTATTTCATTTTGGATTTCGTTTGTATCTTGGTATTCATCGACGAGTATATAAGAATACCTAGCTACCAGTTCCCCTTTGACAAGTGGGTTTTTTAAGAGAAGCTCTGCGTAAGAAATTATATCTTCGTAATCAAGTCCACTTATATCTTCCTTAGATTTTTTATAATCTTTGTCGATTTCCTTTAAAATTTCTATAATAATTTCATAATAGTCCTTGTTCTTCTCTTCCAAGTCCTTCTTCAGCTCTTGGATAAGGTCCTTGATTTCTATAATCTTGTCATTGTGTTTTGTTGATGTACCAAGATTTTCTTCTATATCATTTAAAATTTCGTTGTCAAAGGCCTCTAAAGATTTTATTTCATCAATATTATTATCGTAAAAAGTCTTGAATTTATTTCCACTTAGGCTCCTAAATTCATCTAAAAGTATAATTAAATCATCAAAACTTTTTTCCGCCCCAATAAAGTTTAAGGACTTATTTAAAATATCATCAAAATCCAAGTTGTTATTTTTAAAATCCCTATAAAGATTTATAAAATTATTTTTTTCTTCAAAGGGAGATGACTTAAAGTCCAAAAGATAATTTTTAAATCTTTCATCTTCGAAATTATTGAAACTCTCTTTTACAGCTTCCTCTAACAGATAGTCCCCTTCACCCTCTTCTAAAATTTTGAATCGTGGATTTATCCCGAGAATAAAAGAATAATTCTCAACAATTTCATGAGCAAAGGAGTGAATGGTCATTACATTAAGATCTCTCTCCTCAAAGTCAATATTGTTGAGAACAAGTTCTTTTGATATCCTTCCAAGCATTTCTTGAGCAGCTTTTTTTGTAAAAGTTATAGCCAAAATATGCTTTGGACTTATATTATTTTTTACAATATTTATAAACCTACTAGTTAAGACCCTAGTCTTGCCAGTACCAGCCCCTGCCATTAAAGATAAATCTTTATCCAAAGTATAGACTGCTTTTTTTTGAACTTCACTTAGTTCCATAAGCTACCTTTCCTTAATTATTGAAGAGAGTCTTGGCAAGTCTTAAAATAAATTCATTTTCCACCTTGTAGTAGATTTCTGTTCCATTTCTATTGGCTATTAAAATACCAGCTCGCCTAAGCTTGCCTAGGTGAGATGAAACAGTTGGCTGTGGAATGTGAAACTTTGCTTGCATAGATCCAACATTAGCTGGACCATTGTCAATTAAATTCTTTACAATTCTAAGTCTAATTGGATGAGCCATGACCTTTAAAAGCTCAGCCGTGTTTTCAAGCTTGTCAATTTTCTTCTTCAAATTTTTACCTCCAAGTATGTCTTCCTTAATAATTTATTTACTATAGTAAGATTATGTAATATTAGAGAATTTGTCAATAGTTTTTGTATAATTAAGAATTATGAAAATATTTCCATTAGGATAAAATAGCAAAATCTCCTTGTATTTTATAAAATACCATTAAAATATAGTGTCCTTTATTTTTTTAATTTCTATCAATAGATATTACAAGTAAATAAAGTTTTTATTTCTATCCTTCTTAAGCTTGTAAAATATTTTATAAAAAAATCTCCCATAAAAATTATTATGAGAGATTTTTAAAAATTATTTACTTATCTTTACACTTCTTGTTGAAGCATCCCAATCTACTTTAGCTCCTAAGATTTCTGAAATTGCTCTTAGGGGAACAAAAGTCCTTGCATCCTTAATCACTGCTGGTGAGTCGATTGCAATTTTCTTTCCATTAGCCTCAATTTCTTTTTCTCCAATTACAAGGCTAGCCTTGTTATCTCCAATGAGAACAGTTTTTGTATCAGCCTTCCAATCAACTTTTTCGCCAAGAGCCTCAGAGATAAACCTTAGGGGAACCATTGTCCTTCCATTTTCAATGTATGCTGGAGTCTCAGGTTTGATTTCCTTGTCTGATACGAAAATTTTAATCTCAGACTTAGCTGAAGATTTTTCAGCCTTTACATCCTTCTTGCTTGCAAGATTAGAATCCTTAGCTTCCATGGCCTTTGCATTAGCCCAGTCAAACTTTAGGTAAGCCTTTTGTTCTCCTGAACCCTTTCCACCACCAGCAATAGCATCCATAGCATCAACCCAAACTGCAACAAGAATTTGGTCTTCCTTTGGACTTGTTCTTACAAACTCGTGCTTCTTTATATATTCACCATTAATAGGGCTTTGCTTAGTTTCAACTCTCTTAGAGTCCTTATCGCCATCATAGATAAATAAATTTGTAAGTTCACCTTCCATATTCATAAATTCCATCTTCTTAAGAAAAATATTGTAAATAAATTTACCATCTTTTTCTTCAACTTGTGCAACTTGCTTTAAAGAAGGGTTGCCCATAGACTCCTTATCTGGTTCGCCATACTTAACTAATTTTACTGGTACTTCATAAGAACTTGCAGCAAAAATAGAATTAGGTAATAAAACTAATACTAACAATAGTGATAAAATAATTTTTTTCATATTACACCTCATTTTTATATAAAGGGACTCTTAATTTAAAAGTCCCTTTAAATTTTAAAACTTAATTATGATCAATGTTATAAAGAACTTGTGCAACTTGTGCCCTAGTAAATTGAGATTTTGGTGCGAAACTTCCATCGCCCATACCACTTACTACTCCAAGTCTTGCCATTTCTTTTACAGAATCCTTAGCCCAGCCTTGAATCTTTTCTTCATCTTTGAAGCTATTAGTATTGCCTTTGGCATTTAGATTCTTGCCTGATACCTTCAAGAACTTAGTCATCATTACAGCCATTTCTTCTCTTGTTAGTTCTTTATCAGGTGCAAAGTTTCCTTGACCTACGCCTGATACTATTCCAACTTTGTTTGCCCATGTGATGTATGGACTGTAATACATTCCTGACTTAACATCTTTAAAGTTTTGATCCCTGTAGTCATTTACATTGACATTTAACATTCTTCCTAGAACACTTACAAATTGTCCTCTTGTTATAGACTTGTTAGGACCAAATTCTGTATTGCTTAGACCTGCAAAGTATCCCTTGCTTACAACATAATCAATTGCAGTCTTAGCCCAGTGGCCACTTGTATCTGTAAAGTTATTTGATGCATTGTTATTTTGTGCTACTTGTGGCGCTTGCTTTTGTTGATTTTGTTGATTTTGATTTTGTTGGTTTTGGTTATTGTTGTTTCCACCAACTCTACCTACTTCTCTTGCATTGTTCCAGTTAAAGGATAGGATTGCCTTTTGTTCATTTACGGCAATTTGATCCATTACATCAACTTTAACGCTGACATTTACCTTGTTATATTTGCCATTCATAACCCATGACCATACATTTCCAGATGATTGTTCTGCTAAATATTTATTACCATCATGAATAAATAGATGAGTTAAATTACCAACAAGTTTTTGTCCATTAAATTCTCTTTCAAGAGGATTAAATTGAACACTATACCTGAATTGACCGTTTCTTTCCTCTACTCTTGCTGTGTGGTTTATCGCTCCATTTGCCATAGAGTATCCATCTTGATAAGCGTGAAGAACTTCTACAGGTACTTCATATTGGATTGTTACTGGTCCATTGTTTTTATTGTTGTTTTGGTTGTTTTGATTATTTTGGTTATTGTTATAAACTCCCCATGATGAGTTGTTGTTCCAACCTCTGTTGTTGTTGCCATAACTTCCCCATGAAGAATTGTTATTTCCCCATCCGGAATTATTGCCCCAGCCTTGGTTGTTATTTCCCCAAGAACTATTATTGTTTTGGTTATTCATACTACCTTTATTGTTAATAACTGCATTATTTAGGGCTTGTGTAGCACTTAATATTTCTTCTCTTGATGCGTATGGGTTATTAGCAATTGCACCTGCCCTTGCCATTGCTGCTACTAAGTTGGAGTCAGCTCCCTTACTCATAGATGCACTTGCACTTGCCATTGCAGAGCCTAGTGCAGATCTTTCAATAGCTAGATTTTGGAAGGAATATCCTGGTGTGCTTGGATTACTTGGGTTACTTGGGTTACTTGGATTACTTGGATTGCTTGGGTTAGATTGATTGTCATCTCCCCATCCAGTCCATTCTTTTGCTTTAGACCCTGTTATTTTCAATTTTGCATTTTGTTCAGCTCCACCTAGTTTAGCCATAGCATCTACACTTACACGGCAATAAATTTCTCCATCTTGAGTTTTAAACTTAGGATCTATTTCAAATTTAAATAAAGATGGAAATTCTTTCTCTTCATTTCCTAGTCCCTTATCTCTTTTATTCTCAATTATTGTAGATTCTATTTTTTCAGACTTAAAATCATTTTCTTTGTATGTCCAGAATTGTAATAAATGTCCACGCATACCCATAAAATCAAGACCCTTTAATTTTATTGTCATATAAGTCTTGCCATTTTCTTCTGTGATTTTTGCCTTTTGGACTAGGGCGCCATTACCCATAGATGCATTGTTTTGGTAACCATGCCATAGCATAACAGGCACTTCTAATTCTTCTTTATTTTGATTTTCAATTTTTGAATTAGTAAAAACTTCTACAGCCTTGTTCAAATTCTTTAGTGCTTCATTTATCTTACTTTGATCTTGTTTTTCATTTTTTGCAACATTTTCTGCGACTTCAATAGCTTTACTAAGTTTCTTAAAATCCTCCTCTGAATGTCTTCCTTTTTTTATGCTTTTAGCATCCTCTATTGCTTGATTTAAGCTATCTTTATTGATTTCTTCTATTTTTTCTTCTAATACTTTTTTCCCTATATCATAATTTGGAATACTAAACATATCTTCAATAGGATCGTCATTTTTACCGGGCTTTAATTTTATTCTTCTTTTACCTTCTTCTACCCTTATAAACCTAGCATTAATTAATCCTATTGTTTTGTCTTCACCATTAATTGATAGAGGCACATCTTTCAGATTTATCTTTGTTATTCTATTTTTATAAGTGTTTTTTTCATTTCTAACGGTAAAATCCTTGCTATCTAATACTTCTGCATCTTTTAAACTTCCATCAGATGACTTGTATTGGATTGGTTTAGAATCATCAATTTTTACTAATCCAGTCTCTATAAGTTTAGTTCCATCTTTGTATTGTTCAGCCCAATATACGGTAATATCAGCTTTATTATTTCTTATTTCCAAGTCGTATATTGGTATAATGCCTTCTCCGGGATCAAATTCAAGCTTATTATAATTTCCCTTGAGTAATTCATCATTGTATTGCTCTTTCGTGTATTTTATCTTATTATTTTCCTTATCCCATAAAGCATCAAGCATAGCTTGGTTTACCGGCAAACTTATTATTTTTAAAGCTTTATATTTTCCACTTGGAAGATTTAACTTTTCCAATTTCATATCTTCCCATCTCATTAGAAGATTGAAATTTTGTAAAGAGTCACCCATTGCATCAACCTTTACTTTAAAAAGTTTTTGAGATTCATAATTTGTCGAACCATCTTCATATTTTAATGGTATTTCATAAATTTCCGGAAAAGATAATTCAATACCACCTACATTCTCTGAAAAATACTTCTTTAAGTATTGTGGATTATCTAAGTCTATTTCCTTTGCTGTATAAACTGTAGGAGCTTTCATATATTGGTCAAAATCATCTACTGAATTATAAGTCCACAGTTTCATGAGATGTCCTGTTATTGCCTGACCACCTGTATAAGCAGGGTCGCTCAATGTCATTGGCTTAAATTTTATTCTCAACTTAATAGAACCATCTTGCCCAACAATTAGTTGTCCGTTATCTTCTACTGCACCATCTGCCATTGAATATTTTCCTGGTGAATTTGAATACCTTATAGATAGAGGAATATTATAAGTCCCCGGAAGCAAGTCTTTAGGTATTGGCTTAGGCCAACCCTGAAAGATATATATTCTAAACTTGTCATATGTCCTACTCTGATAATCTACCGGTTGGAGGCTAAGATCTATTGAATATTTCCTTCCATCATGGCTTGATTTATAATCCTGTATTACGTAAAATCCTTTCCCTTGTTCGTCATAACTTCTTTTTTTATTTAATTTCTTAGGTTCACTCCATGAATTAGTGGATTCATCGAAGGATGATAAATACATTTCAACTTGTTCAGGCCAAATGTTATACATACTTCCGTCATCTATTCCAGAACTATTTATAACAAAATTACCATAATAGGAGCACCCGACATCTTGCTTTAAGTCTAATTCATAGGCATTCCACTGAGGATCATCCGCTTTATTAACAGCTGCTTCTTTGTTATGTTTTTCTCTAAATTCTTTAAAGTTTTGATCTTTATCAGATATTTTTTTGCCTGACATATTTAATCTATTTTCATCAAATAGGGGATGAGTTGCCGTTACATCGGTAGATGACTCTTTTCCTTGAGCCCATCTTTTATATACTTCTGGATGGATTTCAAAGTGAGCTCTCTCATCTCCAGTAATTGGAATTATATTAGAATGTTCTGCTGCTAATACATTAGACCCATTTGCGAATAAAAATACCAGCAAAAATAAAATAAAATTTATACTTTTTTTCAATTTATTTTCCTTTCTTTTTTTATATAGTTAATAGATGTATAGGTCTATTCGCTATACATCTATTACTATTCACAATAAACATCTTTTGAATTGTAAATTTTCAAGGATTAGTTATTTATAATAATTTATTTTACAAAAAATCTTGCATTTGGATTCATCATAGCTGCACCGATTTTACCTAAAAATCCGGAGTCAGCTAAATTAGTTGTAAATTTGATTTTAAAATATTTATTGTATTCTCCGACTTTTTCTTCTTCTAGGTCATCCTTTAATATAGTGAATTTAAAACCTTCAGGAACATTTTTATTTTTATTATGAACAGCTTTTTTTGAACCAAAGGCTTCTACTGCAATTTCTTCTCCATCTATTACAGGTGTAATGCCAGTACAATCTGCTTCATATACCTTACCAAGTATTTCTTTACTAACTGGTTTTGTATATAAAGTTATTTCGTATCTGTCGCCCTTATCTTCTACTTTTGATAAATCTTTATTGAATGCATCATCAGCCATAGAAAGTTTAGCTTCTTTTCTGTGATAAATTGCAAAATCAGCAACTGTCCTTACGGATCTATCAGAATATTTAAATCCATAAAGTTCTGAATCAGAGTAGTCTATAGTTTCTTTAATTTGCTCCTTTATGGCTTCTAGATTCATTTCTTGAGCAAATGTAAAAGTTGGAACTAACATCATTAATACTAATAGTAATAAACTAATTTTCTTTAAATATTTCATATTATTTATCCTTTCTTTATATTATTTATCTTTGCATAACTAATCCTTATAAAGCTATAAACGTACTTTCCTAATCCCACCCAAACACCCACTAATTTTTATAAATTAATTAATTTTTCATAGAAGTAGTTTGCAGCTTCTTCTAGTTCTTCTTCGCTTGCCTCTCTTGATGCAAGGCTTGTTTCTATCATTTTTTCTTTTATCTTTTTTGGAACTACTAATCCTGTAATTCCTTTTAATTTTTCTATCATCTTGGGATCAACTAGGCCTGGGCATATGTATTGTCCCAAGGAGTCCCTGTCTATTAAAAGATTCTCTAAGTTTTTTATCACCTTCCTTCCATGTTCTGAGTCTGGCATTGCTCCAAGTGTCGCAAATAATCCAAGCTTTTTATTTTCTATAGTCTTTAAGAATTTTAATGTCTTGGTCTCTAAGGTCCCTCTATCAATCCAGGCACCCAAAAGTATGAAGTCAAATTGTTCTACTTGAGGTGCATCTCTTATGTCTTTTATGGTCATCTGGTGTTCATCTTTTAAGACTTCATAAATTTTTTCTGCCATTCTCTTGGTGTTTCCCGTCTTTGATGAATAAATTATTAGTCCTTTCACTTGTCCTCCTTAGTCTTCTGCAAATACATATTTTTTATTTTCTATATCTATTATTTTTAGTTTTGTGTCGTAGATCTTGCTTATCCTTTCTCCTGTCAAGACCTGACTTGCCTTTCCTTGAAATTCGATTTTCCCCTTCATCATTCCTACTATGGTGTCCGAATACTCTAGGGACTGGTTGATGTCATGAAGGACCATGATTATTGTCTTACCTAGATTTTTATTCAAATTTCTTATTAGTTTTAAAATTTCTATTTGGTATTTGATATCTAAATAGGTTGTGGGTTCATCTAAAAGAAGTATCTCGCTATCTTGTGCAATCGCCATAGCTATCCACGCCCTTTGGACTTGTCCACCTGATAGGGAATTTACTCGCTCTTTTCTTATTTCTTCTAAGCCACAAACTTCTATTGCCTCGTTTATTTTGTTTTTGTCTTCTATGCTTGGCTTTTGCATAAAGCCAACATAGGGATTTCTTCCATAGGCAACAAGTTCTTCAACTTTGATGTCGCCTGCTATTTGGTTTTTTTGTCTAACTATGGCAACTTTTTTTGCAAATTCTTTTCTCTCTATATTTTTTATATTTTTGCCATCAAGACTTATGAATCCCATTTTCGGTTTTTCTACTCTTGTTATTAGTTTTAAAAGTGTTGACTTGCCACAGCCATTGGCACCTAGGAGGGTTGTGATCTTATTTTTTTCTATTTTTAGATTTAAGTCTTTTATAACCATGTTCTTGTCATAGGCGAAAAATAAGTGATTAATTTCCATAATTTTTCCCTCCTACTTTTAATAGGCATATAAAGAATATTCCGCCCACTACTGTCATTACTACTGATGGTTTTATTTCGTAAGGGTAGGCTATCACTCTTCCCAAGGTGTCTGATAGGAGGAGGGTTATTGCTCCCAGTATCATGGAATAGGGTATTAGGTTCTTGTGGTTTGAGCCAAGAATTATCCTTCCTATGTGCGGCACCACTAGGCCTAAGAATCCTATTACACCAACTATGGCTGTGGATACTGATGCTAGTATTATTCCTATTAGGGCTAGGATAAACCTATCTCGATTTACATTTACTCCCAAGGCTTGTGCTGTTTGATCTTCTAGTTGAAGTAGGTTCGCTGTCCTTATTGTGAAGAGTGCTATTATTAGAAATAGGATTCCATAAATTGCCATAATTTTTACATCTGCCCAAGTTTTTTGTGCTACATTGCCTTCGATTATTGATTGAACGTTTGTGAGATTGCCCCCCATCATGGATTTTATTCCTTCGTTTACTCCCATGAGGGTCATGTTGAGTGCCACACCTACGAGGATTAATTTTATTGGGTTGGATCCTCCGTTCCAAGCTAGTGAATATATTAAGAGGTAGGCTAGGAGCCCTCCCACTACTGAAAAAAGTGGGCTAAAGGCATATAGGCCAGGGAATAATATCATAACAAGGCTTGCTGAAAGACTAGCTGCAGATGATATACCTATTATCCCTGGATCTGTTAGGGGGTTTTGCATTACTGCTTGTAGGAGAACTCCTGATGTTGCAAGAGCCGCCCCAGCTAGTATTGATATTATTATTCTTGGAAACCTAAGGTCATAGATTGTCGCTACGTCGGGATCATATTCTATGAACAAGCCTCTTAACAATTTGCCAAAGGTCATTTCTATGGATCCTGTTTTTGCTGAATAGAGGATGAGTCCTATTAGGACCAGGATTGAAATGGTGTAAACTAGGATGATTCTATTTTTCTTCATTTGTCTTATCACCTGTATTTCCTACTTCATTTGAATCTTTCCCGTAGAAGAGTTTGTCTAAGTCATTTAAGGCTTCCTTGTAGTTAAATTTCGCACTCATGCCAAATTTTTTGTAGTCAAGGTCGTAGACCCTGCCTTCCTTAACTGCCCTAAAGTGTTTCCAAATGTCATTTTCTGCAAAATCTTTTTTAAACATTGCCATTACTTGATCTGGTAGGGCATGGGCTGTTCTAAGTATCATGTCTGGGTCTTTCTTTAACATATCTTCTGTGTTTATTGTTATGAATTGTTGGTCTGTTCCTTCATATACATTTTCTGCCCCTGCAAGTTTTACAAGGCTTCCTGCATAGGAGTTTTCTGTTGCTACTACATAGGACCCTGGCAAACCCATTAAGATTAATACTCTAGGCGCTTTTTTGTCCTTGTGTTTTTCTTTATAGTCGTCTATGAATTTTTTGTAATCATCAATTAAGTCTTTGGCTTCTTTTTTTCTGTTAAGTAATTTTCCAAGATCCTCTATTGACTTATACATTCCTTCTGTGTTGTTTAGGTTCAAAAATCCATAGTCAAGGTCTGCTGCCTTGTATTTTGGAAGTAGGTCTGAGATTAAAGACACTGGTGAGAATACATAGTCTGGATTTATTTGTTTTAATTTTTCTATGTCTGGTGTCATTGCCATGCCTACCTTAGGGACATCCTTATATCGTTCTGGCATTGGATCGATCTTTGAGTCTGGTACTGCAACTAGGTCTATGTTTAATTTTTCCATTATATAAACTGTTGCCATTGATGTTGCTGCTATTCTCAGTTCGCCATTGTTTGCTTTCTTACCAGATTTTTGACTTACGCAAGATGTTAATAATAGACTTGCTAGAAGTATGGCTAGAATCTTTTTTATCCTATTCATAGATGTTTCTCCTTTTTTCTTCTAATTCATCTTCTACTTTTTTCTTGTAGTTATATGATAGGAGGGCTAGTATGATAAATCCTCCTGTTAATATTACAAAGAGTCCTATTAAGCCATAAATAAAAGCTAAAGTTATTTTGCCTAATTTTGTCTTTTGTGTTTCTTTTTCATCTTGGTCATCTGAATAATATAATTTTTTAATTATTGGAGAATCCTTTGTTAAAAGTCCATGGTCATAACCTAAGTCTCCAGCAGAAAATTTTGAGTTAACTGGCTTTTGCTCTATTACTTCTCCTTGGTTAGGAGCTTGTAAAACTTCTCCAACTTGTTCATCATTGTCTAGTGGTTTTAAGTTGCTTAGGTTAGGCATATTGTTATTTGTATTAGTTTTAGGAATATTTGCCTGTGCCTGTCCTTGTGGAGCTTCCTTTGCTACTTCTTGTTTATTTGTTCGTCTTGAAGAAGCATTTTGAAGAGTTGCAAAGTCCGTGTTACCTTTAACTAAATCTGATATTGTGTAGTAAAATATTACATCCCTTCCCATTGGACCTACAAAAAATGTTGCCCTTACGATTACATTTTTACTTGGTATCTCAAATCTGTAATCTCGTGTTTCTGCTGTCTTTCCCGTAATTTCTGCTGGTACAGAATAGAAACTGTTGTCGCCATAATTTTGGACTGCGAAGGTTTCATTTTTGATATAGTTGGCTAGGTTATAACGTACTGACAAAAATATTCTTCCATCATCGGTTGTCTCTACCAAGGCTTGTGGAGATACTACATTTTCTGTCATACCCTGTCCTATTCCTGGATTGTTGCCAGGGTCTTCTATAACTCCTGTAACTGGATGAGAATAATAAGGCGTTGTCTTTGCTATTTCTTGTGAATAGGCATAAGTAACATTTATTAGACTTGTAAAAATGAGAGCCATAAGGCAAAGACTATTTATTATTTTTTTCATTATCTTTTAGCCCTCCTAAAAACATCATTTCATCTTTCATATCTTTTACTTCTTGCAAATTTTTTCTAATTACAACAAAGGCTGCTGCATTTAATCCTATAAATATTAGGAGTATTAAAATAATAATGCCTTTGGATTCTTTTTCTTCAATTTCTTGTCCCTCTGCTCCATTCTCTTTATCTTTATTTTGATTGGAGGATGGTCCCTTGTTTTCTTGACCTGAAATTTTACTTTGTAGTGATCCTATAGGGGGCGGACTTGTGTTTAGTGTTGTTGAACTAACTTGTGGTTCTTCTACTGGCATAGAGGATGAAGAATCTGAAGAGCTTGATATTTTTTGTGTCTGTGGTTTTTTAACTGTCGTCATAAAGGCCTTTGCTCTATCTTCTTTTGAACTACTAGTGCTTGTACTTATATTGCTTAGTGTAGGCAATTTATTATTATCTATGGTTTGATTTGCTTGCATACCTGAACCAGCAGCTTTCGCCACTATAAAGATTGCTGAATCCTTTGTTTTAAATTCAATGTAATCGCCATTAACTTTGAAATCTATCTTCTTTTTTTCTCTATTAATTATTTCATAAAGGCTTAGCTTGTCTTGTCCTTTGAATTTTAAAAGAGGTAATTTTAAATCAAATTCTTTGTTTGCGTAAATCTTTTTTCTCTTTGCTTGAACGTTTTCTTCCTTGCCTGTTATTTCATCTAGGGGCCCTAAAAACTCAACCTTAAAAACATTCACTTGATCTAATTTATCAAAGGACTTTGTGAATTCTTCTGCTTCTTTCCCAGATAATTTGTTTCCATAAAATGAAAATTCTTCACTAAATGTTTCTGGCCCGTAGTTGACTATTAAGTTTTTATTTTGAACTTCTCCTGCTTCCTTTGAATTAAACTCTGGCTTCTTTGGTCCGTCTTTAAACTTCTTTATTAGAGTTGCTTCGCTTTCATTTATTTTGTTTATTTTGTTAAAGTCCAATTTTATTCTCGCCCTTATTGGTTCGTCCCCCATGGGCTCAACCTTTGGATCTACATAGACCTTCGTCATTTCATCCATATTAATTAAGTTTGTCCTAAATACTCTTGGTCTTTTGTCCTTTTCCTTAGGTACTTCTAGGTCATAGCATCCTGCTTCTGCCCTATGATAAATTCCATCTTCCTTTTGGAAATATATATTTACCAAGGACGCTGTTATGGACATATATTCCATCTTGTCTGACCCTATGTATAAATTTGCTTCATTATTCTTTACTTCTATCTCCGCTCTTTGTATAAGGGCCTTGTTACCCATGCTCGGTTTTTCTTCGATGGCATGCCACAACTTAATTGGAATTTCATAGCAACCATCTTCTAAATTTATTTCTTTTTTCTCTGGTGTGCTTTCATTATCTGCAAATACAAAATTTGTTAAGAATAATAAAGATAATAAAAATACTAGAGATATGTGAATTTTTTTATTTTTCATTATAAAACCCCTTTTTATAAAATGATAATCTCAGGTTAATGATATTACTTATCATTTAAATAAGCTATAAAAGAATTATGAAAATTTTGTTAACTCTGGTTTACTCGAAGGAAAGTTTTTATAAATATATTATTTAAATTTTTATAATAAAAATAAACCCTAGTCAGTGACTAGAGTTTAGAAGGTTTTTATATATTTTATGGTGTATTAATTTAAGTTTTTAAGTTAAACAAAGGTTAACTATGAATAAAAAATTTGCTTTTTTGGCATGGATTGTTATTCCCATTTGAGATTTAATTTTTAAAATCAAGGATGCCTCTAAAATTATCCCATCTGATGTTGACCAGTAATCAATTAAATCAAGGGGAATCTTAAAAACCCTGTCCTTAGAATTTATTTCTATTTCTTCTCCATCATCGAAATAAAATAGCTTTGTAGCAATTGCTTTTTTAAAGTAACCGTGATGAGCCTTTTTTATTGTCTTAGTTGAAAGTTCTATATAGGATTCTTCTCCAATTATCAAATATGCGTGATCATCAAAGCCCATAAGTGCCATGGAATTATCTACAAAGGAGTTTTTACTATCTTCAGAAATCTTCTTAATTGAAAAATTAATTTTATGCCTTCCCTCTCCTAAATATTCGGAAATATCTTGGACCCTCTCTCTCTCCTGAATATCTTTAGCCAAAATCATACTCTTGTATCTTTTTTCCATTGCCTCTTGATAAGGAATAAGTCTCTTTGACAATATTTCAAGACTGATACTCCTAGCAAGATTGTCGTCAATATCCAAAAATTTTTGCACTACAAATAAATTTTTTTCAAGATTTTCATTATAAAATTTAGAAAGGTCACACCCAATTTTCGTCAACTTGTACTCATTATCCTCTTTGTATAGGATGCCTGTAAGAATCATTTTATCTAGAATTTTTTTTGAGTTAGCGCGGGAACAATTAAAGAATAGACTTGCTTCTGTAATAGTCTTCCTTCCTTCATAATTTTTTATAAATAATAAATATTCAATTTGTATTTTAGTTATATTCAAGTTTATCATTGACTTATGACTCCATTTCTCTCTTTACTTCTACTATTCTGTCACAAATCCTAAGGGAACTATCTCTGTGAGATGAAATTATAATATTTTTATTTTTTCTCTCCTTATATAGGGACTTTAAAATTATTCCTTCGTTTAAGGCGTCTATGTTGGCTGTTGGTTCATCAAGTAGGTATAGCTTTGATTTTCTTAAAAAGATTCTTGCTAAAGCAAGCCTCTGAGCTTGTCCAGTGGAGATTTCATTATTTTCTTTTACTATCTCTGTGTCAAATCCCCTATCGAGGGTCATTATGAAATCATAAATATTTGCCTTCTTACAAGCTTCTATTAATTCCTCTTCACTTGCATCTTTTTTTGCAATTTTCAAGTTATCTCTAATGCTACCTCTAAATAGGTGGGTTTCTTGACTTAAGTATGAAATGTTCTCTCTTAAATTTAATGTATTTAAGTCTTTTATGTTTTTATCATTTAGGCAAATTTTACCACTCTTTGTATCATAAAATCTCATCATTAATTTTATTAATGTAGACTTACCACAGCCACTTTTGCCTTTTAGCCCTATTATCTCATTTAATGAAGCTTTAAAATTAAAATCATTAATAAGTTTTGTATCGTCATAGGAGAAATTTACATTTTCAAGACAGAGGTTTTCATAACCAATTTCTTCTCCCTCATAATTTATCGGTGTAAGAGGATCTTCTTCCAAAAGTTCCATGACTCTTTTGCCACAAGCAAAGGTCAAGACTAAATTATTTGCAAGAGATGAAAGGGCACTTGTTGGTCCAAAAGAAGAAATGAAAACTCCCAAGGGAAATAATAAGCCACTAAGGTCTAGGATAGAATCCTTGTAAAGCTTAAAGGACATCAATGTAAAAATTAAATCCCCAAGTATTATTGTAAAAGATGTAAGAGCAAAGTTATTTGATGACTTTTCTGTAAGAGCCTTGGTAGACCTATTTAGCTTGTTTGCTTCAGATTCAATCTCCTTATACCTGTCTTCAAAATAAGAAAAATTAATAATTTCTTTTATTCCCTTAAAGCTATCCAGGATCAGAGAATTTAAACTTGATAAATTCTTCCTCTGCCTTCGTCCAATTTCTCCAGCAGATTTCTCTGTAATTATTGGGATAATTATAGCTAATAACAAGTGAAAAGTCAGAAGTATCCAAGAATAAATTGGATTGAATTTCCATAAAAGGATAAAGAAAAATAAAGTGTGAACTAGGGCTATACAGACAGGTGATATTGTGTGTGCGTAAAAGACCTCTAGTAACTCTATATCTGATGTAATTATAGAAATTAATTCTCCCTTATTTTTCCCATTCATCTTAGCTGGTCCCAAAGACCTTAGCTTTCTGAAAATTTTATCTCTTAATATTGCTAAAATTTTGAAGGCTATATAGTGATTTAAAAGCTGTTCAAGGTACTTAAATATTGCTCTTAGTATAGCTAAAGTGAATAAGATACCCATTATTAATTTTAAATTTATAGTTTGCTTTAAAAGTATCTTACTTAGATAGAATAAGCCTAGTGATGGCAATAAGGTCGCAAATATGTGTCCACTTGCACCAAAAAATATGGCAAAAAACATTTGTAACTTCAAATCACCCACAAGAGATAGGAGTTTCCCTATTAAATTTTTATATTCAATTAATTTCTTCATTTAAACCCCACATTTCTAATTCCCTTTGGTATCTATAAATACCAGAAAATAATTCTCCCTTACTTATTTCTTCAAAACTTCCTTCTTCAGCTACCTTCTTATTGTCAAGATAGTAAATATAGTCTGCCTGGAGGACTGTGTTGAGTCTATGAGTAATAAGAATAATGGTCATTTTTTCTTTTAATTTTTGTATAAGATTTAAAATCAAATCTTCTGACTCCTTATCTATATTTGAAATGGACTCATCTAAAATTAAAATCTTTGGTTCTTTCAAAAGGGCTCTTCCTATTGCAAGCCTTTGTTTTTGTCCACCTGATAGGTTGTTGCCAGCACTTTCTAGGATGCTATCTAAGCCTCCTATATTTTTAAAGTAGGAATAAAGACCAACCTCTTCTAAAACTTCTATTAACTTATCATCATCTGCATTTTTATTTGCCATTTTAAGATTATATCTAAGACTTTCCTTAAAGAAGTAGGGGTTATTGTCTACTAACATTATATTTTCATTTAAAGAATCATTTGAAATTTCACTTAAGCCATTATAAAGTATCTCCCCATCATAATTTCTTTCAAATCCACCAATTAATTTCGCAAGAGTAGACTTCCCACAACCACTTTCTCCTACTATGGCTGTAATTTTATTCGACTTAATTTTCATATTTAAGCCTTTTAAAATTTCCTTTTCTCCGTAAGAAAAATTTAAATTTTTTACTTCTACATCTACTCTCTCATCTTGTATTAGATTTTTAAAATCTTCTATACTTTCTATTTCTAAAATTTCAAAGAGGGAATTAGCTGCTGTGATCCCATTCATTGCGACATGAAAAAGTGCCCCCAATCTTCTTAAAGGCAAGAAAAATTCTTGGCTTAAGAGTATAAAGGAAAAGGCTGCAAAGACAGAAAGCTGACCCTTGGAATAATAGTAAATTGATAAGATAATTCCCAAGGCTGAACCTGCATAAGAAATTAAGTCTAAGACCGTAATATTATTTAGTTGCATCATGAGAAGCTTCATGGTTTTGACCCTAAAGTCTTCTGCCTTTTCATTCAATAGGTCATTGTAGTCTTCATCTGCATTAAAAACTTCTAAACTTGTTAAGCCATATAGGAAGTCTATAAAAACTTCTGACAGATTTGTATAGGATTTCCAATAAGTTTTCACGACTTTCTTTGCAAGTTTTTGCACCATCATTATGGCAAGAGGTATTAGTGGTATTAATAAGAGCATTATTATTGCAATTTTAAAATTTAAAAAGGAAAGTATGCAAAATAAAATTATAGGTCCTATTAGAGAGAATAGAAGTTGCGGCAAGAGAGCAGAGTAAAATAAATTGAGTTGCTCTATTCCCTCTACGCCTAAATTTATAACTTCTGAAATAGAAATTTTGCTCCCATACTCCATCTTAAAGGAAAAAACCTTCTTCATTAGTCTTTCTCTCAAGTTGTTTTTGATCCTATAGGAAGCCTTGTAAGATATACTAGCTTCTATTTTTATTAAGAATATATTTAGTCCAATTATCAGGAGCATAAATAAAATAAATTTACTCCCGCTAAAGCTTGAACTAATTAAAGCTTCTATAGACTTGCCTATTAAAAAAATCATGGCAACATTAGTTGTCATTTGTAAAATTTTTATAAGTAAAAGCTTTAAGATTTGTAGCTTTTCACTTTTTAATTCATTGAATAATTTCTTGTTAAACATTTCTACTCCTTGATTGTCTTAATTTTAAAAATAAAATATATGTAATGAAAAATAAGCACTAGTAAAAGTGTGATTCTAGCATGCAAGTTGTTAACAAAATAAAATGATATAGCTAAAAAGAAAGTGATTGTCATGAGTATCTTTCTCTTCCTCTCTCTTGTCATACCAGTCTTGTTTTTTATTGGCTCAATATTTTCCTTGTATAATTTAGTAGAAATAAAATAGTCGTTGAACTTTTTTGATCCTCTTGCAAAGCAATAAGTTGCAAGCAACAAGAAGGGAGTCGCAGGTAATAAGGGCAAATATATACCGATTATTCCAATCCCCAAAAATATAAATCCAAGTATTAAAAATAAAATCTTCAATTATATCCTCCTTAACTTTAGTTTCTTAATTTTTCATGATAAATACTAGCAAAGAAATTTTTATAAGTAAATAATATTGATATTAGATATCATTTTATTTTTCTTAAATAAATTCACTTTTTTTATCTTATATGTTGAATTATAGGGACTAGGTCCTTGTTAACCTCAGTTAATTTTTTATATAATTCAAGGCAAAAAAATAAGGCCCTGGTTCCCCAGAGCCTTTAAGCTTATAAGCTTACATTTTTTCAATATTTATTTTAATGTCGTGACCATTTAGACTTTCAACTTCTGCTTCGTTGTCTTCTTTTACAAGATCAAGTGCAAGAGTTTCTGATTTGATAAATTCTTTTTCTGCTTCAATAGCTTTTTCAACTTCATCATCAGACTTGTATGTGATCTTAATGTTGTCAAGAATATCTAAGTCTTTTTTCTTTCTTAGTTGTTGGATCTTTGATACAAATTCTCTTACATAACCTTCATTTAGAAGTTCTTCATTAAGTTCTGTGTCTAGGATTACGAAGAGGTTGTTTTCCATTATTACGTCGAAGCCTTCTTTTGCAGAAATTTTAACTTCAACAAAGTCTCTTTCAATTTCTGTATCTTCGCCAGCAAGTTCTAGAGTAACTTTACCTTCTTCAAGCTTAGCTAGTAAGTCTTTTGCATTGGCTTCTCTAAGAGCCTTGCCAAAGTCCTTAACCTTTGAACCTAAGATACTACCGCAAACTTTAAAGTTTGGTTTAAGTTCAAATTCCATATATTCTGAAAGGTCATGTTCAAATTGAACTTCCTTAACGTTAAGTTCTTCCTTTATAAGTTCTGTTAAATCGCCAATGATTTCCTTGTACTTTCCATCGATGATAACTTTAGAAAGTGGTTGTCTAACCTTAATCTTAGCTTCTTCTCTTGAAGCTCTTCCTAGAGTTACAAGATCTCTTACAAGGTCCATCTTTTCTTCAACCTTGTCGTTAATCATGTTTTCATCATAAGTTGGATAGTCAGCTAAGTGAACTGATTCTTCATCAGTAAGTGACTTAAATAATTCTTCTGATAGGAATGGAACCATTGGTGCAATTAATTTTGTCACACCAAGTAGAACTTCATAAGTTGTCTTGTAAACGGCAATCTTAGTGTTGTCCTTATCAGTCTTCCAGAATCTTCTTCTGTTTCTTCTGATGTACCAATTGGAAACATCTTCAATAACGAAGTCTTGGATTTCTCTTACAACTTTTGTAAGTTCAAATTCTTCCATGTCTTCTCTTACATTTTTAACAAGTCTGTGGTACTTAGACAATAACCACTTATCTATTTCTTCTAAGTCGTCATAGGAAACCTTAACTTCTCTTGGGTCAATCTTGTCTGTGTTTGCATATAGACTGAAGAAGTTGTAAGTGTTTCTTAGAGATCTAAAGAATTTTGATTCAATTTCACGTAGTCCATCTTCATCGAACTTTGTTGGAGTCCATGGTGGTGACACATAAAGTAGGTACCACCTAACAACGTCAGCCCCGTACTTGTCAAAGAGTTCAAAAGGTGCAACTGTATTGCCACGAGATTTTGACATCTTCTTTCCTTCCTTATCAAGGATAAGGTCATTAACAAGTACATTCTTGTAAGGACTCTTGCCTGTCATATAAGTTGATATTGCAATTAGTGAGTAGAACCAACCTCTTGTTTGGTCAATTCCTTCACATATAAAGTCTGCTGGGAAAAGTTCGTCAAAGTTATCCTTGTTTTCAAATGGATAGTGCCATTGAGCAAAAGGCATAGCACCTGAGTCAAACCAAACGTCAATTACGTCTGCTTCCCTAGTCATTGGCTTGCCACACTTAGGACACTTGATGTGGATATCATCAACGTAAGGTCTATGAAGTTCAACATCTTCTGCTACATCTTCTATTGCTTTATTTCTCAAATCTTCTATTGAGCCAACAGATTCTGTGTGGCCACATTCACATCTCCAAATTGGAAGTGGAGTACCCCAATATGTT
>QWCH01000328.1_pt1 | contig 123390 bp, 123 predicted proteins | sample 1972671 | NCBI WGS metagenome assembly QWCH01 (sample SAMN09866713, study PRJNA288562) | Human gut metagenome isolate term3_stool, whole genome shotgun sequencing... | isolation source: gut | host: Homo sapiens | place: USA: California
TTGCCGTCCATAACCGCCGCGCCAACAACTTGCCAATGAGACCCCTCCGCTGGCTCTCGCCTAATGAGTTCGCTGTCCAATATGTTTGACAAACCTACACCGTCCTCATGCTTGTCGCCGCGGTACATGGCGAAGCCCTGCTTGTTGATGTGGCCGTCGATGGACTTATCGGTGACCATGGTGACATACATGGAGCCGTTGAACTCGATGATGTCCCAGATGCCGCCGCCGTTGAGGCCGTCCACCTGCATCACGGCAGGCAGGTTGTCAAAATCGTCCTGATCGGCCACGCGGCGCCAGGAGCTCAGGCCCGCAGAGGGGTCAGAGCTGGCCACGATGATGCCGCCGGGGGTACCCTTGCCGTCATAGTTGTCGGAGGCCAGGCACATATAGATCTCGTTATCGAACACCAGCAGGCCGTGGACACCATTGGAGACGCCCCGGGTGTAGTTGGTGTTGTGATAGGCGATGCGGCATTCATTGGTTTCGGGGTCCACCTCGATGAGGGTGGCGGTGGGGTTGCCCATGCCGGCAAAATAGATCTTGCCCTTGAATTCAAAGGCCATGCGATAGCCGGACAGATAGTTCACGCCCTTGAGATAAGGGGGATAGCCGGGATAGATATCGGGATAGTCCTTGAGAATGTCCCGCTCCCGGAAGATCACCTGGGCCTCGCCGGTGTAGCGGTTCACAGCCATGATCACGGGGGTCCACTGGGACATGGGGGTTTCATCGAAGGTGTCCGTGCCGAACATGACCTTCACAAAATCTGCCGCGGCCCGGCTGGTGTCCACATTCTGATCCAGCTTGCCCGCCTTCTTCATGGCGTCCAGGGACGTCTTGACGTTGTTGTGATAGATGTAGTAGGTGGAGTTGTAGCAGGTGCCGATGTAGACATAGTCACCGGCCTCGGCCATGGACCAGGAGTAGCTCTGGCCCCGGTCCTGAAGGTCGCCGGTCAGGATACCGTCTACCTCTCCGGCACCCAGCGTGGGGTGGGAGACCTTGTCGATGGTGTAGCCGCCCTTGGAGTAAACACCCTGCTCCAGGGGCTCGTAGCTGATGGTGTCGTCGTCATTGCGGACGACGGCTGCCAGTGCGCCGTTGACCAGGCTGACCGTCATAACCAGGGCCAGCAGAACAGCGGTGCAGGCTTTGAACGCTTTGTGCATGTTATCCCGCTCCTTTGAAATAATTTACCTGTCCTTGAACGAAGAACACTTTATCTATCATATGTGCACCGACAGGCACGCAGTATCCTAACATAATTCGCATCCTTTTACAATAGACAAAATCTGAAAATACAATAATCATTTCTTATAACAGAAAAAAGAACGGGCGATGACGGCGTTTTTCGCGGAATTTTCCTATAAAGGCAGCGAAATGCGGAAAATTTTGCCCAAAGACGGTTGCCAAAGGGCGGCAAGGGGTGGTAAAATAAACGTATCCTATTCCAACCGGCGGCGGCCACTCCACTTTTTGGCCCCCTGCCGGAAAAACAAAGGAGGAACAAGGTCCCGCTGAGACTGGCGGTGCGGCAGTGTGGAGACCTGCCGTAAGGCGCTGCGGCTTTGCCGGGCGCGAGACCGTTCCCTGCGGAGGCAGAACGGTTACAGTCTGTGCATATGGCAGAGGTCATTCTGAAAAACCTCAAGAAGGTGTATCCCAACACCGAAAAGAAGAAAAAGGCCAAGAAGGGCGAGCCCGAGAAAAAGACCAGTCTTCAGATCACCGACGAGGGCGTGGTGGCGGTGCAGGATTTCAACCTGCACATTGCGGACAAGGAGTTCATCGTTCTGGTGGGCCCCTCCGGCTGCGGCAAGTCCACCACCCTGCGGATGATCGCCGGTCTGGAGGACATCTCCGGCGGCGAGCTGACCATCGGCGGCAAGCTGATGAACGACGTGGAGCCCAAGGACCGGGACATCGCTATGGTGTTCCAGAGCTACGCCCTGTATCCCCACATGACCGTGTATGAGAACATGGCCTTCTCCCTGAAGCTGAAAAAGCTGCCCAAGGACGAGATCGACCAGCGGGTCCGTCAGGCGGCAGAGATCCTGGACATCACCCAGTATCTGGACCGCAAGCCCAAGGCCCTGTCCGGCGGCCAGCGGCAGCGTGTGGCCATCGGCCGCGCCATCGTCCGCAACCCCGCCGTGTTCCTGATGGATGAGCCTCTGTCCAACCTGGACGCCAAGCTCCGCAACCAGATGCGCGCCGAGATCATCAAGCTGCGGGAGCGCATCGACACCACGTTTATCTATGTCACCCATGACCAGACCGAGGCCATGACCCTGGGCGACCGCATCGTCATCATGAAGGATGGCTTCATTCAGCAGATCGGCACCCCCCAGGAGGTGTTCGACCACCCTGCGAACCTGTTCGTGGCGGGCTTTATCGGCGTGCCCCAGATGAACTTCTTCGACGCCAGGCTGTCCCGCCGGGACGGCAAGTACACCGTCACTGTGGGCAGCGTTACCGTGGAGCTGTCTCCGGAGAAGCAGCAGCGCCTGGCCGCCCATAACGTGGCGGAGCAGGACGTGACCCTGGGCGTGCGCCCGGATCATATCATGCTGTGCGCCGACGGGGTCAAGGGTACGGTGGACGTGTCCGAGATGATGGGCTCCTCCGTGCATCTGCATGTCACTGCCGAGGGCAAGGACGTGATCGTCATCGTCCCCACCAACGGCGCCGCCGCCCACTTCCCCATGGGCAGCGAGGTGAACATGATCTTCGGCGGCAACGTGGCCCACGTTTTCGACAAGGAGACCGGAAAGAACCTGGAGTGGTAAGTAAATAAGGCTATAGAACAGGCATCCCCCGGCGCAATGCGCCGGGGGATATATTTATACGATGAGCGGATGCTCAGGCCCGGCGCTCCTCGTGGATGAACATGACCAGGAAGCTGACGGTCAGCAGGGCGCAGGACACCCAGATTCCCCGGACGGCGGATGCGCCGGTCAGCAGGGCTCCCAGACCGGCACCCAGGGCGAACAGGCCGATGACGCCGAAATATGTCAGGGCATTGCGCAGGGCCTCCGGCTCATGGGTGTGGAAATAGGCGCACAGGGCCTCTGTGCCGCTGCGCATGTTGCCGATGCACATGGTGCTGGCGTAGGCGTGGCCACGGACCTTGCGGAAGGTCTGCAGCTGCATGGCGCAGGAGAAGGACACCAGGGAGTTGGCCACAGTGTTCAGTGACTGGGGCATAAAGCCCACCGCAAACAGCACGGCGATCTCCGCCAGGATAATCAGCTGACGCCAGTGGACCTTTTCCATGTGCTTGAAGCGGCGGTGGATGCATTCCGCCGCGAAAATTCCCGCCATAAAGGACAGAACGGGGATCAGATACCGCAGGCAGTGGTTCCAGGCCCCCTCAAACAGATAGGCGCTGAACAGCACAATGTTGCCGGTCTGGGCGTTGGCAAAAACGCCGCCCCGGCAGAGATAGGTATAGGCGTCCTGAAGGCCGCCGGATACGATGATGAAGGAGGCTGTCAGCATGGATTCGGACATCTGGCCCCGCAGTCGATGGATAAACACAGCTTGCACCAGGCTTTCTGAGAATTGACCGCCCTTCGGCGGCCCACTGATTATACGACAGGGGAGGGGATCCGTCAAGAGTCCGCCGGGGGAGGGGTTTGGAGGGAACGGAGAGGTGAATTTGCGGCCATATGGTGAGAGAACAGGAGGATTTTTTCGGTTTTTCCGCGTAAAATCCATGTAATAATTCGAAATATTTATCAAATGACAATTTTCAGCAGTTGACAGGTATGGTACAATGGTTTTTATTATGGAATAGAATGTTTTCTCATCCATGCCGCGATCGGTGCGGCGCATACACCAGTAACAGAGAAAGGAAGGTGCCCTGTCTATGAACAAAGACAACCAGCCGAAAAAGACAGAGCAGAGCGCCAAAACAGGGAAAAAGTCCGGAAAGGGCCGCCGTGTGGGGCGGACCATCGGCATCGTCCTTGGTACCATCCTCCTGGTCACCGTGCTGACCTCCGCCATCTTCGTGGGGATCTTCATGACCTACGTCAACACGTCCCTGAAGGGGCATGTGGAGGTGGACATGTCCGAGTACGACCAGAAGGTGTCCACGGAGCTGTACTATCAGGATCCGGATACCAAGGAGCCGGTCATGTACCAGACCCTGTTCGGCGACGAAAACCGCATCTGGGTGGATTTTGATTCCATCCCCAAGAACCTCCGCAATGCCACCATCGCCATCGAGGACAAGCGCTTCGAGAGCCACCACGGCGTGGACTGGCACGGCACTGTCCGGGCCGTGTTCCGTACCCTCACCAACGGCAATACCCAGGGCGGCTCCACCATCACCCAGCAGCTCATCAAGAACGTCACCGGCAACAACGAGAACACCGTCAAGCGCAAGGTGACGGAGGTGTACCGGGCTCTGGCCCTGGAAAAGGACTATTCCAAGGACGAGATTCTGGAGATGTACCTGAACACCATCTACCTGGGCAACCAGTGCTACGGTGTGCAGACCGCCTCCCGGACATACTTCCACAAGGACGTGTCCGAGCTGACCCTGGCTGAGTGCGCGTGTCTCATCAGCATCACCAACAACCCCTCCCAGTATGACCCCCTGCGCAGCGACTGGACCCGGGAGCAGAACCGCAACCGGCAGCTGGACGTGCTGGACGCCATGCTGGCCCAGGAAAAGATCGACCAGGCCACCTATGACGCCGCCAAAGCCGAGGAGGTGGTATTCACCAACGGCTACACCAACCTGGGCAACTATGTGGGGCCCCAGGAGGAGGACGAAAAGCCCGCCGTGGTCAGCACCGCCAACAACTCCTACTTCACCGACGAGGTCATCACCGATGTGGCCGAGAAGTTTGTGGAGGTCTTTGGCCTGACCGACGACCCCGCAGACGCCGACGGCTATGTCCGCACCGCCTTTGAAAAGGCCGTCAGCAAGGTCTATAACGGCGGCTACAAGATCTATACCACCCAGAACCCCAAGATCCAGGATATTGCGGAGTCCGTGTTTGAAAACACCAACTATGCGAACTACACCGACTCCAAGGGCGAGCCCCTCCAGGCGGCCATCACCATTGTGGACCCCTACACCGGGGATGTGGTGGCCATGGTGGGCGGCACCGGCGCTAAGGAGGTGGACCGGGGCTGGAACTGGGCCACGTCGGCCCGTCAGCCGGGTTCTGCCACCAAGCCCGTGTCCGTGTACGCCCCGGCTCTGGATAACGGCACCATCACCGCCGCCTCCGCCATCGACGACTATCCCGTCCGGGACCTGCCCGGCTACGGCGCATGGCCCACCAACTCCGGCAGCGGCTTCCGGGGCCTGACCTCCTTCTATACCGCCCTGGTCCGCTCTCTGAACACCTGCGCCGTGCGCACGGTGGAGGAGCTGGGCACCTATCAGTCCTATACCTTCATGGTGGAGAAGCTGGGCTTCACCACCCTGACCCAGGCCGACAGCCAGCAGTCCGGCAACATGGGCCTGGGCGGCTATGAATACGGCGTCACCACCGAGGAGATGGCCGCGGCCTATGGGGCCTTCGTCAACGATGGCGTGTATACCCCGCCCCGGACCTTCTACCGGGTGGAGGATTCCCAGGGCAACCTGGTGTGTGAGAACAACAAGGAATCCCATGTGGCCATGAAGCAGACCACCGCCTACATCATCCGCCAGACCCTCAAGAGCGTCATCACCAGCGGTACCGGCGGCGAGGCCCGGTTCTCCGGCATGACCATCGCCGGCAAGACCGGTACCACCGACGAAAACCGCGACCGTTACTTCGCGGGATTCTCCCCGTATTACAGCGCCGCTGTGTGGACGGGCTATAAGTCCAACGAGCGGTTCTCCGAGTCCCTGGGCAACCCCTCCGCCGTGCTGTGGCGTGAGGTCATGCGCCGCATCCACGACGGCCTGGAGAACAAGGACTTCAACAGCTGCTCCGGCCTGGTCCAGGTCACCGTCTGCCAGGACAGCGGCCTGCTGGCCACCGACGCCTGCACCCACGATCTGCGGGGCAATCGCGTCACCACCGTCACCGTGGCGGCAGACACCGCCCCCACCCAGAGCTGCAACGTCCACAAGATGGTGCGCTACTGCAAGGACGGCAAGCACCTGGCCACGGAATACTGCCCTGCCAGCAGCGTGGTGGAGATTGCCGCCCTGGATTGGAACCGCGAGATCATCAAGAACATCAAGGCCCAGGACGACGAGTACCTGCTCCAGACCCTCACCGGCAAGGAGGAGGGCGAGCTGTGCCCGGTGCACAACAAGAAGCCCTCTATCTTCCCCATCATCCCCGGCGATGACGACGATGACGACGACGACACCCGCTTCGGCTCCTGGTCGGATTGGTGGGACAAGCTCCTGCCGTAAGCCCAAGATTTTTCCCGAAATCCCCGCCTCATCTACTGAGGCGGGGATTTTGCAAGGACTTTCACTGACTCCCTTTTTACATTTCTAATAAAAAATTAAAAATTAAATTGTATGCTTTGTGTATTGCTTTTTACAGAAAAAGGCTGTATGATAGGCATGCAAAGCGGAGAGACAAAAACAAGGATGAATGGTGAATTATATGGCACTGAAGAAGAATCTGGACGTGACGATCCACGAGGCATTTCTGGAGGAGATCCTGCGGGGAAACTGGTTACCGGGCCAGGCCCTGAACCTGGACGAGCTGGCCGAGCGCTACGGCGTCAGCCGGACGCCGGTGCAGCAGGCTCTGAAGCGGATGCATACCCAGGGCATGGTGGTGTTTTCCAGCAAGGGACATTTCTCCGTGCCGACCTTCAGCGAGAAGGAAGTGTGCGACATCATCGAGATACGCTTGTTGCTGGAGCATCAGGCACTGACGGACATTCAGCGCAAGGCGCTGCCGGTGGACTATCAGACGCTGGACCGTCTGGCCAGGGAGTGCATCCTCTCCAACGAAACGGACGATGTGGTCAGTGCCCGCCGCACGGACCTGGACTTCCACCGGGTGCTGGTGGAGCAGGCCGGGAACCGGTGTCTCAGCGAGGTCTATGACCGGATCCAGGGCCAGTTCATTGTGGCCAACTATCTGCTGGCCAGCCACACCCGGGTGCAGCAGGAGAGCGCCTCCGGCGACCATGAGATAGTGCTCGATGCCCTGCGGGCGGGGGATTTCTCCCGGGCCCACAGCATCATTGAGGAGCATATCCAGGGCGCCTGCCAGAAAATCCTGATCAAAATGCACGCATAAACGAAACGATATCCCCAACCATGAGTTGACGGCGGTCCGGAACAAGCTCCGGACCGCCGCGCCGTTATCCGCTCCACTGCACAATGGGATAACCTTGAGCCATCGGAAAGGGATATCTTTTTTCAGACCATAAAAAATTAAAAATTTTTCTTATCCCTTCCTGCGAAGCAGGTTACATAAAAATTCAACAGATAAAAATGGGAAAGGAAGAATCATCATGAAAGTGAAAGAAACCGCCAAGAAGCCTTATGGTATCTGCCCTGCGTCCATGACCATCTGGAACGCTGACCAGACCTATAACAAGAAGGGCATGGAGAAGTATCTGACCTGGCTGCTGGACAACGGCGCACAGTCCATCTCCATCTGCGGCAGCACCGGCGAGAACGTCGCCATGAACATGGAGGAGCAGCGCGAGATCATCGGCCATGTGGACGCCGTGACCTGCTCCGCCGCCGAGGCTGCCTCCAACATCGCCAGCGGCGAGCTGAAGGTCCTGGCTGTGGCCAACACCGAGCGCCTGGAGGCCTATCCTGACGTGCCCACCTTCCAGGAGGTCGGCGTGGATCTGACCATCGTGGCTCTGCGCGGCCTGTGCGTCAACAAGGATCCCCCCGACGACGTGAAGAAGGCTCTGTGCGACGGCTTTGAGAAGGTCATCAACAGCGATGCCTGCCGCGAGAAGATCGAGGCTGCCAACATGACCTACATGCCCCTGAACGCTCAGGAGACCAACGACATTCTGGACAGCATGTCCGGCAACTTTGAGAAGATCATCAACGCTTATCTGAATTCTGCGAACTGATCGTCTTAACCGACTCAAGTGGGCGGTACGCACAGGGGTGTGTACCGCCCACACTCGAAAGGAGAACTTATGAAAAAGCTGAATATTGTATTCTCCGTGGTTCTGATAGCGGTTGCCGCATTTTTCTTCTTTTACGCCGATACCTTCAAGATGCTGCCGGGTCAGACGGAGATCGGCCCCGGCGCTTTCCCCAAGGCCGTTTGTGTGGGCCTGGCAGTGTGCGGCGTCCTTCTGATTATCCAGGAGCTCCGCAAGGGCGGCAGTGAAAAGGCGGAGCTGTTCAGCAAGAAGCTGCTGATCGGCATTGCCGCCGCCGTGGTCTATTTTGTTCTGCTGAAAATTCTTGGCTTCGTGCTGGACAGCATCTGGGTCGTGTTTGTGATGATGGCCCTGCTGCTCAACGAGCCGTTCAAAAAGGCGTGGCCGCTGATGCTGGCCTTTACCTATGGCATGGACCCCGCGGCCAGTATTTCCATGCTGCTGGCCATCTCCTTCGGCGCGATTTACGGCGGCTCCATCACCGCCATCCTGATCGGCACACCCGGCACGCCGGCCTCGGCCGCCACCATCCCGCTGCTCCGAATTCCTGAAATTTTATCCCCCCGGGAGGCTTCCGCAGCGGAACGGAATCCGTTACAATATAGAAAAATGCGGCGCACCATAGCCGCAAACGGAAACCAGAAAAGGAAGCATGGCCATGATTTCGGAATTGGAAAAGAGAGTGCAGCGCTACTGGACCCAGCGGTCCCACGACTTCGGAACCGTCCGGAGAAACGAATTGGAGGACGAGATGGGCCGGAAGTGGTTCCAGGAATTGGAAAAGCACCTACCGGAAAACGGAAAATTAAAGGTTCTGGATGTCGGAACAGGAACGGGCTTTTTCGCGGTGCTGCTGGCCCAGGCCGGATACCGGGTGGAGGGGGTGGATCTGACCCCGGCCATGCTGGAGGAGGCCAGGGCTCTGGCGGCCCAGCGGGGGCTGGACATCACGTTCCGGGAGATGGACGCCCAGGCCCTGGACTATGAGGACGGATGCTTCGATGCCGTTATCAGCCGGAACCTTACCTGGACGCTGCCGGACCCGGAGCGGGCCTATGGCCAGTGGTTCCGGGTGCTGAAGCCCGGCGGGGTGCTGCTGAACTTCGACGCGGACTACGCCGCCAACGTCCGCAGCCGCAGCACCCAGAACCGCCGGGTGCCGGCGGACAGCCCCTATGGCCATGTGGGCATGACCGACCGGCTGCAGCGGGAAAACGACGAGATCACCCTGACCATGGACGTGGGCCGGGCCCGCCCGGCCTGGGACCGGGAGGTGCTGGAGGGCATCGGCTTTGCGGACTGCCGGGTGGACACCCGGGTGGGGCGGCGGATTCTGGGGCCCCTGGACCTGGAGCACGCGCCCATGTTCGGCATTGCGGCCCGGAAGCCCTGACGGAAAGAGAGGAGCACATTATGCGTACATTTGCCACCTATGAGGAAGAAAATATCCACTACTGGACCCATCGGGCCTCCGGCTACTCCGCCGTCAACCGGGAGGAGTTGGCCACCGATCAGAAGGCCGTGTGGCGGGGCGTGATCGCCGGGAAAATCGCCGGAAACCACCCAGGGAAGCGCCCGGATGAGATCCGGGTGCTGGACGTGGGCACCGGGCCGGGCTTTTTTGCCATCATTCTGGCGGAGCTGGGCTATCAGGTGACGGCGGTGGACTACACGGCCTCCATGCTGGAGGAGGCCCGGCGCAACGCCGGGGCTTTGGCCGGGTGCATCCGCTTCCGGCAGATGAACGCCGAGGAGCTGACCTTTCCGGCGGACTCCTTCGACGTGGTGGTCACCCGGAACGTGACCTGGAACCTCCGGGACCCGGAGCGGGCCTATGGCCAGTGGTCCCGGGTGCTGAAGCCCGGCGGGGTGCTGCTGAACTTCGACGCCAACTGGTACCGCTATCTGTGGGACCGGGGGGCGGAGCAGGCCCATGCCCGGGACCGGGAGAACCTGTGGGCCTCCGACGTCCGGGACGAGACGGCGGGAACGGATGTGTCCGCCATGGAGGCCATCGCCCGGCAGGCACCGCTGTCGGCCCGTATGCGGCCGGGCTGGGACCTGGGGGTCCTGCGGGGCCTGGGGCTGCAGGCAGCGGCGGACACCGAGATCTGGCGGCAGGTCTGGACCAGGGAGGAGCGGATCAACAACGCTTCCACCCCCATGTTCCTGGTGGAGGCCCGGAAGTGTCCCCTGCCGCAGTAAGGTGGCGGCATGAGGCGATACATTCTCAAGCGGCTGCTGCAGCTGATCCCGGTGCTGCTGGGCGTCACGTTTCTGTCCTTCGCCATGATGCGCCTGGCCGGAAGCGATGCCATCACCGAGCTGTACGGCGACAAGGGGGCGGTGTCCCAGGAGATCATCGACGCCAAGCGGGCGGAGCTGGGACTGGACCGGCCGTTTCTGAGCCAGTATTTCTCCTGGCTGGGGGGGCTGCTGACCGGCGACATGGGCACAAGCTATGTGTCCGGCCGGGACGTGTTCGGCACCTTCGTGTCCAAGCTGCCGGCCACCCTGCTGCTGACGGCCCTGTCCGTGGCGGCCACGGTGCTGCTGTCGGTGCCGCTGGGCATCCTGGCCGCCGTGCGCCATGACCGGTTCACGGACTATTTCCTGCGATTCTGTAGCTTCATCGGCAACGCCCTGCCCAATTTCTTCGTGGCCCTGCTGCTGATGCAGGTGTTTTCCATCCGGTGGAGGCTGCTGCCGGTGCTGTCGGAGGGGACCTCCCTGCGCAGCGCCGTTCTGCCCACTCTGACGCTGGCCATCGCCATGTCCGCCAAGTATATGCGCCAGGTCCGGGCCGCCGTGCTGGAGGAGCTGAACCGGGACTATGTCACCGGCGCCCGGGCCCGGGGCGTCCGGGAGGGGGTCATTCTGGGCGGAAGCGTGCTCCGGTGCGCCATGCTGACCATCCTCACCCTGCTGGCCCTGTCCGTAGGGAGTCTGCTGGGGGGCACGGCCATCATCGAGAGCATTTTTCAGTGGGACGGCGTGGGCAAGCTGGCGGTGGAAGCCATCACCATGCGGGATTATCCCATGATCCAGGCCTATGTGGTGTGGATGGCCGTGATCTATGTGGCGGTGAATCTGGTCACGGACCTTTTATACCACGCGCTGGACCCGCGGATCCGACTGGGGGTGAGCCGGGAATGAGACAGCCATCCATCCGGCGCGGCGTCAGGACCCGGCTGGTGATTTTCGGGATCCTGGCCCTGCTGCTGATTCTGTTTTCGGCGTTTTCCGCGTATCTGACCCCCTATGACCCCTATTTGCAGGACCTGAGCCAGGCCAAGGCCCCTCCCTCGGCGGAGCATCTGCTGGGGACGGACCGTTATGGCCGGGATATGCTGTCCCGGGTCATCGTGGGGAGCCGCACCAGCATTTTCTCCACGCTGCTGCTGGTGGCGGCAGTCACCGTGCTCGGCACCGCCGTGGGCCTTTGCGGCGGCTTTTTCGGCGGATGGGCGGATGCGGTGCTCATGCGCGTATCCGATATATTCCTGGCCTTTCCCGGGCTGGTGTTCGCCCTGGCGGTGGCCGGGGCCCTGGGGGGCGGGCTGCACAACGCCATTCTGGCGCTGGCCGCCGTGTCCTGGCCCAAATATGCCCGGCTGGCCCGCAGCCAGACCCTGGCCCGGAGGGAGGCCCCCTGGATGCAGGCGGCGCGGCTCTCCGGCAGCGGCACGGCGGGGCTTCTGCTGTGGCATATGCTGCCCAATATCCTGGGCCCCATTCTGGTGACGGCCGTGCTGGATATCGGCACCATGATGATGGAGCTGGCGGCCCTGAGCTTTCTGGGCCTGGGGGCCAGGCCGCCTATCGCCGAGTGGGGCAGCATGATGAGCGATGCCCGCAGCCTGATGACCGCCTCGCCGTGGATCAGCTTTTCCCCGGGAATCGCCATTTTCGTGTCGGTGATGATCTTCAATCTGCTGGGGGACGCCGTCCGGGACTACGCGGACCCCAAAAACCGGGGGAGGTGAGGCCGTGGAGTCGCTTTTGGAATACCGGCAGACGGACGTGTGCTACGGCGGCGTCCGGGCGGTGCGTGGCGTGAGCTTTACCCTCCATGCCGGGGAAATTCTGGGCGTGGTAGGGGAGAGCGGCTGCGGCAAATCCACCCTGCTCCGGGCCGCCATGGGCCTGCTGGGTCCCGGGGGCCTGGTGACCGGGGGAAAGATCCTCTATCGGGGGGAAAATCTTCCGGACCTGTCCCACCGGGCCCGGCGGCGGCTGAACGGCCCAGAGCTGGGCATGATCTTCCAGAGCGCGGGCAGCTCCTTCTGCCCGGTCCGCAGGGTGGGAGATCAGCTATACGAAATGATGCGGGCCCACGGCCCGATGGATAAGAGGGCCTTCCGGCAGCAAGCCGGAGCGCTGCTGGACCGGCTGGGCCTGGAGGACGGCCCCCGTATCCTGAATAGCTATCCCTTTGAGCTGTCTGGCGGGATGCAGCAGCGGGTGGGCATTGCGGCGGCCATGCTGCTGCGGCCCCGGGTGCTGCTGGCGGATGAGCCTACCGCCGCCCTGGACGTGTCCGCCCAGAAGCAGGTCCTGGAGGAACTGCTTCTGGTGCGGGAGAGCTTCGGAACGGCCATGGTGCTGGTGTCTCACAATCTGGGGCTGGTGGCCGCCATGGCGGACCGGGTGCTGGTGATGCGCCGCGGTGAGATCGTGGAAGCCGGAGAGACCCGGCAGGTGCTGCGGCAGCCCTGGGCGGACTATACCCGGCGGCTGCTGGAGGTCGTGCCGAAGCTGAGGAGGGCGTGAAATGGAACCGATCCTGTCTGTTCGGGAGCTGACCAAAACCTTCTCCCGCCCGGGACAGGGGAAGCAGACGGCCGTAAACGGCGTCAGCTTCGACCTGCGGCCCGGGGAGCGCCTGGGGATCATCGGCGAAAGCGGCAGCGGGAAAACCACCGTGGCCAACCTCATCACCCGGCTGCTGGACGCCGACGGAGGGCGCATCCTCCTGGACGGGGAGGACATCACCTCCGTCACCGGCCGGGACCTGCGCCGGGTGTACCGGAAGATACAGATGGTGTTCCAGACCCCGGCGGAGTCCTTCGACCCCCGCCGCACCTTAGGGGACGGGGTGGGGGAGAGCCTGCGCGGCCTGTCCCGCCGGGAGGCCCGGCAGGAGGCGGTGCGCCTTATGGAGCGCTGCGGCCTGCCGGGGGAGTTTGCCCGGCGCTATCCCCATGAGGTCAGCGGCGGGCAGTGCCAGCGGGCGGCCATCGCCCGGGCCCTGGCCATGGGGCCGAAGGTGCTGATCTGCGACGAGGCCACCTCGGCCCTGGATGTCACCGTTCAGAAGGAGATCCTGGACCTGCTGCGCGGCCTGGAGGGGGACCTGGCCATCCTGTTTATCTGCCACGACATCTCCCTGGTGCAGCAGTTCTGCCACCGGGTGCTGGTGATGCACCGGGGCGAAATCGTGGAGCAGGGGACGCCGGATGAGGTGATCTGCCGCCCGCAGCACGCGTATACCCGGCACCTGATCGACAGCGTGCTGTGATATAGAAAAACAGAAAGGAAACAAGAGAGATGAGAGGAAAAAGAGCGCTTCTGCTGCTGACGGCCCTGAGCCTGGTGCTGACGCTTCTGGCCGGCTGCGGGAATACCGCGCCGGAGACCGGGGAGAAGGCCATGGTCATCGGCGACACCACCTTCAACTCCGAAAACTGGGAGGAGACCGTGGATCCCCACCGGACCTATAACGGCTGGGCCTGCATCCGCTACGGCATCGGCGAGACCCTGGTGCGGTATACGGACTCCATGGAGCTGGAGCCGTGGCTGGCCAAGTCCTGGAGCAACGACGGCGACCGGACCTGGACCATCGTTCTGCAGGACGATGTCACCTTCTCCAGCGGCCGGAAGATGGATGCGGCGGCGGTGAAGCAGTGCCTGGAGCACCTGCTGGAAAATCACGACCGGGCCCCCGGCGATACGAAGATCGCCGATATGCAGGCGGAGGGCCAGACTCTGACCATCGTCACCAGTCAGCCCAATCCTGCCCTGATGAACTATCTGGGGGACCCCTACGGCTGCATCATCGACGTGGACGCCAGCGACTTTGAGAAGGGCATCGTGGCCGGTACCGGCCCCTATGTGGTGCAGGAGCTGGTCACGGACGACCACCTGACCCTGACGAAAAATACCAATTACTGGAACGGCAGTCCCAAGCTGGACAAGCTGACCATCCGCACCATCTCCGACGGCGACACCCTGTCGGCGGCCCTGCAGGCCGGGAACATCGACGCGGCCTACGGCATGGCCTATGAGGCGTATCCCAACTTTGAAAACGACGACTATCAGTTCTCGGCCATCCAGACCTCCCGGGCTTTCTTTGCCTCCATGAACATGGCCAGCCCCGTGATGCAGGACCCCGCCGTCCGCAAGGCCATCGCCATGGGCATTGACAAGCAGGGCTTTGTGACGGCTCTGCTGGACGGCCACGGGGTCGTGGGCACCGGCGCTTTCCCGGACGGCTTTTCCGGCTTCGGCGGGGAAAACGTGACCACCGAGAGCTATGACCCGGAGGGCGCACGGCAGGTGCTGGAGGCTGCCGGATGGCGGGATACCGACGGCGACGGCATCCGGGAAAAGGACGGCGTGAAGCTGACCGTCCGCTGGCTGACCTATCCCAGCCGCCAGGAGCTTCCCCTGCTGGCGGAGTCCGCCCAGGCCACCCTGAAGGACATCGGCATGGAGGTGGACATCAACTGCACGGCCAACCGCCGGGAGTTCCTGGCGGACCTGAACAGCTGGGACGTGTACGCCTCCGCCATGGTCACCGCCCCCTCCGGGGACCCCCAGTATTTCTTCACCTCCTGCTGTGTGCCGGATATGAGCTATAACTTCGGCGCATACAGCAATCCCGAGGTCACCGAAATGGTCAGCCGGCTGGCCGGGGAGTTCGACACCGCCCGCCGGAGTGAGCTGGCCGTCCGGCTGCAGCAGGCCATTCTGGACGACAACGCCTATGTGTTCTGCTCCTTCCTGGAGATGAACATGATCTCCCGCAGCTATGTCACCGGCTATACCGCCCACGCCTGCGACTATTACCAGGTGACGGCGGACCTGGATATTCAGCGATAAGAAGAACAGCGCAGCGGCGGCACGAAAGTGCCGCCGCTGCTTTTTGCAGTGATCCTCCGGCTTCATGTGCCGGTGCACTGCGCGGATTCATTTTTCAACGGTATTTCAGTCCGGGCGAATTGTGAAGTCCACGATACCGGACCCTTCATAGCTGCGCAGGTGGGTGATCGTGATCCGGTAGGTCCGGCCATCCGCCGATGCGCGAAACTCGGCGGTGGTGTAGTGGTCCTTGTCCGATATCTCCGTCTCGTGGCCCGTCATACGCTCCAGCTGCCAATCGCCGTGCAGGGGGATACTCAGCTCGGACAAAAAGGCGTCCATGTCCCGCAGCTCATCCGCCGCCTTGGTGGGGTGGAGGCAGGACTGCCAGCGTTCCGCGTCCCGCTGGGTCAGAGCCTCCAGGGCCTCCTGGCAGACCGGCTGCATTTTGTTCTGCGCATTCCGGCCTGCAAATGCGATCGCCAGCATGGCCAGCACAAATACTGCGGAAAACAGAATGACATATCCCAGCTTCTTCCGGGAGTCGGGGGAGGCGTCCAGCAGCTGCTGCTGGATACCAATGCCGATGCACGTCAGAACGTGGGCAAACACCGCACCAAGGAGCCACCCGGTTGATAAGCGGATCAGCAGACTGCCGATGGCCAGCAGAAGGACGGTCTCCAGAAAGAGGGCGAATCTGCGCTGTCTGGCTGTGACCAGGGTCAAAAGGTAATAGATCACGTTGAGAACGGGAATGAAGGCGATGGCCCCCACTTGGTTGTCCAGGTGGAAGATTTCGGTTTCCTTCCCCCCAAAAAGCCTGATTCTGTTTCTCATGGTGAAGCCTCCGTTCTTGGATGGAGCAGATGACACTCCCCTACCAGCATAAACACCGCACCATCCATTCTGCAACGCACGTTTACGCGGGAATTGCATATTTGGAGGATTTAACAGACTGAAAGCGCTGTTTTTGGGAGCTTTGCCGAAGAATGTCCGGGAGCCCGGCTGTGCATCAATCGACAGCCGGGCTCCTGGCGTATTCAGTTGGCGATGCCGTGGTGGACGGGCTTGGTGGCGGGAGTGATGGGCTGGATGCTGTAGCCATTGGCCAGGCAGTAGCGGATGATATCCGGCAGGGCGTCGGCGGTGGTGCCCTTGGCCCCGGCGTCGTGCATCAGCACCACGTTGCTGCGGCCATGGCGCAGGGCGGAGGTGACGTTGTTATAGATCTGGCCGGAGGAGGCGGGGGTACCGGCGGCATCGCCGCTGGACACATTCCAGTCAAAATAGGTGAAGCCCTCCGCCTGGACCCGCTGGGCCAGACGGCTCATGATGCCCACGCTGTACTGGCGGCTGACGGTGTTGGAGCTGCCGCCGGGGAAGCGGATGATGGCGGCTTCATACCCGAAATCCGAACGGAGCCGGTCCCGCAGACGGTAGATGTTCTGCATGAAGGCCTCGTCGCTCTTATAAATGGCGGCGTAATCGTGGGAGTAGCCGTGGATGGCCACGGTGTGGCCCTCGTCGATCATCCGGCGGATCAGGGCCTTGCCGGACTCCCCGTAGTTGACGATGAAGAAGGTGGCGTGGACGTTATACTCCTTCAGGGTGTCCAGCACCCGGGGGGTCACCCGGTCGCTGGGGCCGTCGTCGAAGGTCAGGTACACGGGGCTTCCGCCGGAGGAGTTCTCATACACCGACACCTGCCGGGTGGCGGTGGCGGTGTTGCCGGCCTTGTCGGTGACGGTATAGGTCAGGGTATAGACCCCGGGGGAGGCGGTGTTCACCGTACCGGCCCGGGTGACGGAGGCGGTCAGATCGCCGTCGGCGTCGTCCTGGGCGGTGTAGCCCGGCTCCTGATAGGCGCCGCCCAGGGGAACGAACAGCTCCCGCTGGCCGGACAGGGTGATCACCGGGGCCACGATGTCCCGGACCGTCACCCGGCGGGTGGCGGTGGCGGCGTTTCCGGCCTTGTCGGTAACGGTGTAGGTCAGGGTGTGGACGTCGCCGGAGGCTTTGTCCGTTACCTGGATGGAGGCGGTCAGGTCGCCGTCACAGCGGTCCCGGGCGGTGGCTCCCGGGTCCTGGAACAGGTCATAGCGGGAGACGGTGACCTCCGTATCCCCGGCCAGCGTCAGCTCCGGGGCCTCCCGGTCCTCCACATGGATCAGACGGCGGGCCGTGTAGCGCTGCCCCCGGTACTCCGCCTGATACGTCAGGGTATAGTCCCCGGGGACCTCGGTGTTCACCCGGCCCTCCACGGTGACGGCGGTATCGGTGGGGTCGCCGCCCCGCAGTAGCTGGGCGCCGGGGTCCGTGTAGGCGGCGAAGGCGGCGATGTGCTCCTCCGTCCGGCCGTTGAGCTGCATATGGGTGGGCGGCAGCAGAATAAAATAGCCCCGGACCAGGCTCAGCACGCCGATGACAACGGCGGCCAGCAGCAGGGCTCCCCCTGCGGCCAGGGCGGCAATGGTTTTCTTTTTCATGAGAAGGTCCCCCTAAATCAATTCTGTTTTATATTGTAGAAAACCGTCGGGGGAAATGCAAGAACGATTCGATTACAAGACGGTAACAAATGATTACGAAAAAATTTTATCCGCGGAAGTGCGGGGTCATCCCGGCAGTGCAGTAAAGCGGCGGGGGCCGGGGGTTCCGGATTTGGCCGGGATGGTGAGCCGGAGAAAACTTTTGAGGGAATATTATAAAAAAGCACAAAAGGAATTGGTAAAACCATTCTTTTTTTCGATGAATTGACAGATTTGCGGCAATCGAATATAATATTGAACTGGAATAATCGTAATACAAGACAGGAGGCAGCATATGGCATTTTATGATGTGGACAACGCGATGACGGTGAAGCTGGACTATGAACTGCCGAAGGTCCCCGCCTTCCGGGAGGGGATCCGCCGGGCCCCCAGGCGGGAGGCGCATCTGTCCGAGGCGGACAAGGCCCTGGCCATCCGCAACGCCCTGCGGTATATCCACCCGGACCACCATCTGCAGATGGCCCGGGAGTTTGCCCGGGAGCTGGAGGAGCACGGCCGGATCTACGGCTATCGCTTCCGGCCGGAGGGGGAGCTGCACGGCAAGCCCATTGACCAATACAAGGGCAGCTGCATCGAGGCCAAGGCCTTCCAGGTGATGATCGACAACAACCTGGACTTTGACGTGGCCCTGTACCCCTATGAGCTGGTGACCTACGGCGAGACGGGGCAGGTGTGCCAGAACTGGATGCAGTACCGGCTCATCAAGAAATATCTGGAGGTCATGACGGACGAGCAGACCCTGGTGGTCATGTCCGGCCACCCCCTGGGGCTGTTCCACAGCCACAAGCTGGCCCCCCGGTGCATCATCACCAACGGGCTGATGGTGGGGACCTTTGACGACCAGAAGAACTTCAACCGCGCCGCCGCCCTGGGCGTGGCAAACTATGGACAGATGACGGCCGGCGGCTGGATGTATATCGGCCCCCAGGGCATCGTCCACGGGACCTTCAACACTCTGCTCAACGCCGGACGGCTGAAGCTGGGGATTCCCGCCGACGGGAACCTGGCGGGGCGGCTGTTTGTGTCGGCGGGCCTGGGCGGCATGAGCGGGGCCCAGGGCAAGGCGGCGGAGATCGCCGGGGCCGTGTCCATCATCGCAGAGGTGGACGACTCCCGCATCGAGACCCGGTATACCCAAGGGTGGGTCAGCCAGCGCACCGACAGCCTGGAGGAGGCGTTGGCCATGGCCCGGCGGCACCTGGCGGACCGGACCCCCTGCGCCATCGCCTATCACGGAAATGTGGTGGACCTGCTGGAATACCTGTATGACAACAACGTGCATGTGGATCTGCTCAGCGACCAGACCTCCTGCCATGTGCCCTATGACGGCGGATACTGCCCCCAGGGGCTGACCTTTGCCCAGCGGACGGAGCTGCTGGACCGGGATCCGGAGAGATTCCGGCAGCTGGTGGACAAATCCCTGCGGCGGCACTATGAGATGATCTGCCGGTTCCATGACCGGGGGACGTATTTCTTCGACTATGGCAACAGCTTCCTGAAGGCCGTGTTTGACGCCGGAGTGCGGGACGTGTGCCGCAACGGGGAGAACGACCTGGACGGATTCGTATTCCCCTCCTATGTGGAGGACATTCTGGGGCCGTGCCTGTTCGACTTCGGCTATGGGCCCTTCCGGTGGTGCTGCCTGTCGGGAAAGCCCGAGGACCTGGACAAGACCGACGCCGCGGCGGCGGAGTATATCCTGGAAAACAACCGGCGGTATCAGGACTATGACAACTATGTGTGGGTGCGGGACGCCAAGCGCAACCGCATGGTGGTGGGCACCCAGTGCCGCATCCTGTATCAGGACGCCATGGGGCGCATGAACATCGCGCTGAAGTTCAACGAGATGGTGCGCAACGGCGAGATCGGCCCCGTGATGCTGGGCCGGGACCACCACGACACCGGGGGAACGGACTCCCCCTTCCGGGAGACCTCCAACATCAAGGACGGCTCCAATATCATGGCGGACATGGCCACCCAGTGCTACGCCGGAAACGCCGCCCGGGGCATGAGCCTCATCGCCCTGCACAACGGCGGCGGCGTGGGCGTGGGGAAGGCCATCAACGGCGGCTTCGGCATGGTGCTGGACGGCTCGGAGCGGGTGGACACCATCCTGCGCATGAGCATGCCCTGGGACACCATGGTGGGCGTGGCCCGGCGCAGCTGGGCCCGGAATGACAACGCCGTCACCACGGCCATGGAGTATAACCGGCTGTACGCCGGGCAGGACCATATCACCCTGCCCTATACCGCGCCGGAGGATGACGACATCATCGCCGCCGTGCTGCACGGGGCCCGGTAAGGAGGGGCTATGACCACCTATATCACAAACATCGGCCTGCTGGCCACCCCCCGAGGGGATTCCGCCCGGCGGGGACGGCAGCAGGGGGAGATCACCCTGCTGCGGGACGCCTGGGTGGAGCTATGCGGCGAGACCATTGCCGCCGTGGGGCAGGGGACCCCTGCTCCGGCGGAGGGCGACCGGGTCATCGACGCCGGGGGACGGCTGGTGACCCCGGGATTGGTGGACGCCCATACCCACCTGATCTTCGGCGGCTGGCGGCAGAATGAGCTGGGGCAGAAGCTCCGGGGCGTGCCGTATCTGGACATTCTGGCCCAGGGAGGCGGCATTCTGTCCACCGTCCGGGCCACCCGGGCGGCTGCAGAGGAGCAGCTGGCGCAGAAGGCGGCGGAAGCTCTGGCGGAGATGCTGCGGATGGGTGTTACCACCTGCGAGGCGAAAAGCGGATACGGTCTGGACCCGGAGCAGGAGATGAAGCAGCTGCGGGTCATCCGGCGGCTGAAGGAAACGCAGCCGGTGGAGCTGGCGGCCACATTTATGGGGGCCCACGCCCTGCCGGAGGAATACCGGGGACGGCGGGAGGCATACATCCGCCTGCTGTGCCAGGAGATGATCCCCCGGGCGGCCCGGGAGGGGCTGGCGGAGTTCTGCGATGTGTTCTGCGAGACGGGCGTGTTTACGCCGGAGGAGTCCCGAACCATTCTGGAGGCCGGACTGCGCCACGGGCTGCGGCCTAAGGTCCACGCCGACGAGATCGACGCCATCGGCGGCTCGCAGCTGGCGGGAGAAATGGGCGCGGTCAGTGCGGAGCATCTGATCGTCTGCCCGCCGGAGGGCATCCGGAGTCTGGCCCGGGGGGGCACCGTGGCCTGCTGCCTGCCGGCCACCAGCTTCTATCTGGGGGCGGACTATGCCCCGGTTCGGGACATGGTGAATGCGGGAGTCCCGGTGGCGGTGGCCACGGATTTCAATCCCGGCTCCTGCCCCGGCAGCAGCTTGCAGCTGGCTATGAACATTGCGTGCCTGAAATATCGCATGACCCCGGAGGAGGTGCTGACGGCGGTGACGCTGAATGGCGCCGCCGCCATCGGGCGGGCGGACCGCATCGGCTCCCTGGAGCCCGGCAAGCAGGCGGACCTGCTGCTGTGGGACGCGCCGGATCTGGATTATGTATGCTATCGCTTCGGCAGCAACCTGGTGCACACGGTGATGAAAAAGGGACGGCTTGTGGGGGTAACGGAACAACAGGAGGAAACACCATGATTTATATCAACGGACACGATCTGACCATTGAACAGGTCATCGCCGTCTCCCGGGAAGGGGAGACGGTGGCCATCGCCCCGGAGGCGGTGGAGCGCATCAACGCCGCCCGGGCCTATGTGGACCGGAAGCTGGCGGAAAAGGCCGTGGTATACGGCCTGACCACGGGGTTCGGCAAATTCTCCACGGTGTTCGTGCCGGAGGAGGAGACCGCCGAGCTGCAGCGAAACCTTATCATTTCCCACGCCTGCGGCATGGGCCGGCCGCTGCCCGCCCGGGTGGTGCGGGCGGCGATGCTGCTGCGGCTGAACGCCCTGTCCCGGGGCAATTCCGGCATTCGTCTGTCCACCATGGAGACGCTGCTGGCTATGCTGAACCGGGGCGTCCATCCCATTATCCCGGAGAAGGGCTCCCTGGGCGCCAGCGGCGACCTGGCACCCCTGGCCCACATGGTGCTGGTGATGCTGGGCGAGGGAGAGGCGGAGTATCAGGGCCGGGTGCTACCGGGCCGGGAGGCTATGGCTGCCGCCGGCATCGAGACCATCCAGCTGGCCGCCAAGGAGGGTTTGGCCCTTATCAATGGCACCCAGATCATGACGGCCATCGCCTGTCAGGCGGTGTATGACGCCCGGGACCTGGCCAAAACGGCGGACATCGCCGCCGCCATGACCTGCCAGGCTCTGCACGGCATCCGGAAGGCCTTTGACCCCAAGGTACACGCCCTGCGGGGGCAGCCGGGGCAGATCACCGCGGCGGAGAACCTGCGCCGCCTGCTGGAGGGCAGCGGGCTGTCCTTCGCCCTGAATCCGGACAAGGTCCAGGATGCCTACGCCATTCGCTGCACCCCTCAGATCCACGGGGCCAGCCGGGACGCCATCGGCTATGTGTGGGACGCGGTAAGCCGGGAGATCAACGCCGTTACCGACAATCCCCTGATCTTTCCGGAGGAGGACGAGGTCATCTCCGGCGGCAATTTCCACGGGCAGCCCATGGCGCTGGCCATGGATTTCCTGGGCATCGCGGTGGCAGAATTTGCCAATGTATCCGAGCGGCGGCTGGAGCGGCTGGTGAATCCGGCCCTGTCCGAGGGGCTGCCGGCCTTCCTGACGAAGCACGGCGGCGTACACTCGGGCTTCATGATCGCCCAGTACGCGGCGGCCTCCATGGTGTCGGAGAGCAAGGTATACGCCCATCCGGCATCGGTGGACTCCATCCCGTCATCAGCCAACCAGGAGGATCATGTCAGCATGGGCACCACCGCCGCCCGGAAGGCGCTGATGATCCTGGACAACAGCCAGAAGGTGCTGGCCATTGAGCTGTTCGCCGGGGCACAGGCCCTGTGGCTGCGAGATGAGGACAAGCTGTCGCCCGCCACCCGGGCCGTGTACGACCGCATCCGGACCGTGATCCCCCCCATCGAGGAGGACGTGGTGATGCACCCGCTGATGGTCCGGGCGGAGGAGCTGGTAAAGGAGCACGCGCTGTCCCAGGCGGCGGAGGCCGTCTGCGGAGAGCTGAAATAACGAATCAGAGCACAGAGGACAGGGAGGAAAAAACATATGATGAAGCTTGTGGAATGCATCCCCAATTTCAGCGTCAGCCGGGAGCGGGATGAGGCGGCCTTCAACGCCCTGGTGGATACGGCCAAGGCCGTTCCCGGGTGTACGGTGCTGGACGTGCAGTCCGACGGCACCCATAACCGGTGCGTGTTCACACTGGTGGGGTCCCCGGAGGGCATCGGCGAGGCAGCCTTCCGGCTGGCCAAGCGGGCCATGGAGGTCATCGACCTGACGAAGCATCAGGGCGCCCATCCCCGGATGGGGGCCACGGACGTGATCCCCTTTGTGCCCACCATGGGCATGACTGTGCAGGAGTGCGTGGAGCTGTCCAAGCAGGTGGCGGGGCGTATCTGGGACGAGCTGCGGATCCCCAGCTTCCTGTATGAGGACTCCGCCACGTCTCCGGATCGGGTGAACCTGGCCAAGATCCGCAAGGGACAGTTCGAGGGGATGCCCGAGAAGCTCCAGCAGCCGGAATGGGCCCCGGATTTCGGCGAAAGGAAGGTCCACCCCACTGCCGGGATCATCGCCATCGGCGCACGGATGCCGCTGGTGGCCTTCAACGTGAACCTGGACACGGACAACGTGGAGATCGCAAAGTCCATCGCCAAGGCCATCCGCGGCTCCTCCGGCGGGTTCAAATACTGCAAGGCCATCGGCCTGCTGCTGGAGGACCGGAACGTGGCCCAGGTGTCCATGAACATGGTGAACTATGAGGGAACGCCGCTGTACTACGCCTATGAGATGATCCGGGCCCTGGCGGACCGGTGGGGCGTGCGCATCATCGGCACGGAGCTGGTGGGCCTGACTCCGGCCAAGGCCCTGGTGGACTGCGCGGAATACTACCTGAAGCTGGAGAATTTTGACTGCCATAAGCAGGTGATGGAGTATCACCTGGTGGGCATGGAATAAGGAGGACGTCATGCAGCTTTCTGAACTGACGGTACGGGGCTTTGCGGATCTGCTGGGCTCCGACGCACCGGCTCCCGGCGGCGGGTCTGCCGCGGCACTGGCCGGGGCCCTGGGCGCAGCCCTGACCGCCATGGTGGGGTCTTTGACCGTGGGCAAAAAGAAGTACGCCGAATTCGATGGCCTGGCACGGGAGACCCTGGAAAAGGCCCGGGACCTGGAGCACCGGTTCCTGGACGTGATGCAGCGGGATACGGAGGCCTTCAACGCCGTGTCTGCCGTGTTCGCTATGCCCAAGGGCACCGACGAGGAGAAGGCCGCCCGGTCGCAGGCCATGCAGCAGGCCCTGCAGGGCTGCACCAGGACCCCCTTTGAGATGATGGAGCTGTCGCTGGAGGCGCTGCGCCTGACGGAGGGGCTGGTGGACCGGTCCAACGCCAATGCGGCCAGCGACCTGGGCTGCGCGGCCCTGCACCTGGGGTGCGCCATCCAGGGGGCATGGCTCAACGTCCTCATCAACCTGGGCAGCATCCGGGACGTGGCCTTTGCCGCCCAGTATCGCACCCGGGGACAGATCCTGCTGGACGAGGCCCTGCCTCTGGCGCAGAGCATCTATGACCGGGTGCTGAAAGCAGTGCAGGGATAAGCATATAATAAGCCCTCCGGCCACGCCGGAGGGCTTCAGTCTGTCAAAAAACTACCCAACCGGCCCTATTTCTGCTATAATAGAGGAAACAGAGGTGTTTTCATGGAAGGCTGGAGAAAAGACGCGCGGCACGAGCCGATCATTGTAGATTTGGATGCACTAGTTCCGAAAGGCCATCTGCTGCGGAAGATTGAGAAGGTCATGGACTATGAGTGGCTGTATGAACGACTGAACCCGTACTACTGTCATGACAACGGACGCCCCGGAACCGATCCGGTGGTGCTGATCAAAATGGTACTCATTCAGCACCTGTTCGGCATTGCCCGCGCCCATGATGCCCATGTCCAGGGTGAACACGAAGAAATAGTCGCCGAACACGTTGAACACGCCGCCGAACAGCACCGCCTTGGTGGCCAGGGCTGGGTCGCCGTCGTTGCGCAGAAACGCCGACATCAACTGGGTGAACAGGAAGCTGGGCACCACAAACTTGATGGAGAACAGATACGCCCGGGCCAGCGGCAGCAGGGTCTCCTCCGCGCCGAACAGCGTCAGGAGCTGGCGGTCAAAGAGAATCAGCGCCGCCCAGGAGAGAAGGGACAGGACCGCCGTTGCCAGGACTGCCGCCGTGAAATACTCGTTGGAGCGCTTTTCGTTGCCGGGGCCTGACCCCGCAGGGTGCTCAGCAGCACGCTGCCGCCGATGCCGGTGAGAAGGCCCAGACTATAAATAATGTTCCAGACCGGGGCCACCACGGCCAGGGCTGCCGTGCCGGTGGGGCCCTGATACTGGCCCACCATGGCGGCGTCCACCACGCCGTAGATAGAGGTGATCAGGGCGCTGCCGAAGGCGGCGGCGAGATACTTAAAGTAGATGGGACGAATTTTGTCCGTCAGGAAATTCATACGGCTGCCTCCTTGGGAATGAAGATGCAAAGCGCAGGCCCGGAACGAAAAAAAGCCGGATAAAGCACAGGCATTTCAGCCTGTTGCCTTATCCGGCTCGTCATTTCCAGCGAATGACTTGCCCTCCGAGCACGCGAGGGGTGTTATAGCCGCTTTTGCCCGGAATGTCAAGCACTTTGCGGAACTTATGGAGTTACTTTTCGCCGTACCAGCAGCGGACGAAGGCGGCCAGGCCCGGGATCAGGTCCTTGATCTGGTGGCCGGAGGTGTTGACGCACAGGTGGTACGTCTCCTTGGCGCCCCACTTGGAGTCGGCGAACATCTGACGGTACTGGGCGCGGTTCTTGTCCACCTGCTTCATGCGGCGGGCAATGTCATTGCGGGACAGGTGCTCCCCCTCCGGGGCCCGGTCGATGCAGCGTTGGATCTTGGACTCAGCGTTGGCATAGACGAACAGGTTCAGGGGGTGATAGTCCTTGAGGATCACGTCGGCGCAGCGGCCCACGATGACGCAGTCCCCCTGCTTGGCGAAGTTCTCAATGATCTGCTGCTGGGCGGCGGCAACCTGGAAGCCCTGGTCCATGATCTGCACCGGGGGCATGGCGAAACGGTGGCCGATGGTCGTGGGGTAGGCGGCCTCGATGCACTTTTCAGAGATGTTGGCCACATACCGCTCATCGAAGCCGTGCTCCTTGGCGATGAGCTCGATGATCTCGTGATCGTAGCAATGGATGCCCAGCTCCTCGGCCAGGCGCTTGCCCAGCTCGCGGCCGCCGGAGCCGAATTCACGGCTGATGGTGATGATTTTCATGATATTTCCACTCCTCTCAAAGCATCAAAAGGTGATAGGTTTAATACTCATAGCAGCTGCCGCCCACGAACTCGCGGACGATGGAGTTGCGGGGAACATAGTGGGTGTGCAGCGGAGGAACCCCGCCCACTACCTTCATCAGGTCCGTCAGGCCGTGCTTTTCCAGATATTCCGGCGTCAGCTCCTGGCGGAACTGGGGAATCTCGTTGAGGTATTTGGCCAGGATGCAGGGCTCGTAATCGTGGAAGGTGTCGATATGAATGGCGGCGTTGCCCTTGTGGGGCATGATGTAGTTGATCTCACCCCGGTCCACGCTTTCGGCCCGCTCCACGGTTTCCTGCAGGGAGTGGCCCCGGGTGTTATAGTCCCGGATCAGGCGGCGGGCCACCCGCAGCTGCTCGGGGCGGACGATTCTGTCGTCGTTGGTGATGATACGGGTCCGGGGGGCCACATACACGCCGTTGGCGATGCCCCGGAGCTTGTCGAAGATCAGGGGGTTGAGCATGTGGATGCCCTCGGCGATGACGATGCAGTCCTTTTCACCCTGCATCTTCCTGTAGCCGCCGGTGACGCCATTTTTGAAGTCATACCAGGGAATATCGGCCTCCATGCCGTCCAGCAGCTGGGAGATGCAGGTCAGCAGGGTGTCCACGTCCACGCAGTAGGGAGACTCCCAGTCTGTGGCCTCGGGGGGACGTTTGTCCAGCGGCAGGAAGAAATTGTCCATACTCAGCAGACACACCTTGACGCCCAGATTCTGCAGGTATTCCTGAAGCCGCATGGCGGTGGTGGTCTTGCCGGAGCCGGAGGGACCCGTCAGGGCCACCACGGGCTTTTCCTGGCGGTTGGACAGGATCGCCGCCGCAGCGGCGCTGATCTTGTCGTGAAATACTTCCTCGCAGCGCAGAACGAACTGCGTCTCATTGCGCATGGCGTAATTGATGTTTTCCAGGTCGATGACGCGCATTAACAGATGCTCCTCTCGTAAAATACTACCTATCCATCCTATAATACAGCACATTATACCACGAAGCGGCGGCGGCTGCAAGGGGAAAAAACCAACCGGCGGGCGGGGGATTCAATCCTGCCGGGTGAAGGACACGGAGTAGGCTCCCAGCACCTGGCGGCAGGGGATGGCGGCGGCGTTTTCCGCCGTCAGCGGCAGGCGGGGATAGGCGGTCCTGCTCCACGCCGTAGGCCATGACAAATTGCGTGATGTCCATGGGAGTATCTCCTCGTATAGCACAATTCCCCGGACGGCGCAACGGCTGCGCCGCCGGGGAGGCTTTTTCATTGGGGAAATTCCAGGCTGCGGCGGAAGCTGTTTTCGCCCAGGGCGGTGACGTCGCCGCCGATAACCTGGTCGCCGCAGACAAACAGGTTTGCCTGGACCCCCTGGGGAGCATCGGGATAGTTCAGCACCGTATAGGTATACCGGGTAACGGTTTTGCCGCCGCACCGGTCAAAGGGCAGGCCCAGTCCCTTTTGCAGGGCCGCATACTCCGCATGGGCGGACAGGTCCTCCGGCAGCAGGAGACTCAGCGTCTCCAGAGGCTCCGGCGTCACCTGCCAGCCCAGGCTCTCCAGATAGGCTACCCGGGCGGCATTGTCGGCGGCCTGTACCGGCTCCGTCCCGCCGCTGTCCCGCTGACAACCGGGAATCACAAACAGTAGCGTCAGGGCCGCCAGGACCCCCAGGGCGGCGGCTGCCAGCTGCCGCCGCTTCATGAATACCACCATACCATCACCTCGTACATTTCTTATTCCATTTTGCCCAAAACTATGCTATGCTTACGGAAGAAATTGCAGGAGGTGCAGATATGGAGCGGCTGGACAAAATCCTGGCCGGAACCGGACGGTGGTCCCGGCGGGAGGTAAAGGAGCTGGTGCGCCAGGGCCGGGTGCGGGTGGACGGACAGACCGCCCGGACGGCGGAGGAGAAGGTGGCCCCGGAGGCGGCCGCCATCACCGTGGACGGCCAGCCGGTGGAGACGGAGCGGTTCACCTATGTGATGCTGCACAAGCCCGCCGGGGTGCTGTCCGCCACCGAGGACAGCCGCCAGCAGACGGTGCTGGACCTGCTGCCCGGGGAGCTGCGGCGGAGGAGCCTGTCGCCGGTGGGGCGGCTGGACAAGGACACGGAGGGCCTGCTGCTGCTGACCAATGACGGGGCCCTGGCCCATCGGCTGCTGGCTCCCAGGTCCCACGTGGACAAGGTGTACTATGCCCGGGTGGAGGGGGCGCTGGAGCCTGCCGATGCTGCGGCCTTCGCCGCCGGAATGACCCTGGGGGATGGACTGGAGTGCCTGCCCGCCGGGCTGGAGATTTTGTCGCCGGGGGAGTGCCTGGTGACCCTGCGGGAGGGGAAGTTCCACCAGGTCAAGCGGATGCTGGTGGCCCGGGGAAAGCCGGTGACGTACCTGAAGCGGCTGTCCATGGGCCCCCTGCGGCTGGACCCGGAGCTGGCTCCCGGGGCCTTCCGGATGCTGACGGCGGAGGAGAAAAAAGCTCTTGCGGACTGCCGGTAGAGGCGTTTATCGACATAACTGCAAAAAAATTTCCAGGAAATTTGTAGAAAAGATAAAAAAATACTTGCAAATCCGTGATTCTGACGATATAATAGGGGTAACGGCCTGACAGTTTGCACAAAATACCCACAGCCCAAATCATCGGCGGGAGGAACAAGAATGTCTGGAAGAATTTTTCAAAATGTTGTGCTGCAATTCAAGGAGACCACGGACCGCACCATCGGCGTTATCGACTCCGAGGGCACGGTGATCGCGTGCAGCGAGCTCACCGGTATCGGCAAGAAGTGGACCAAATATGTGGAGCCTATCGCCGCGGCGGAGGGCAACTGCGTGACCATGGAGGGCAAGACCTTCAAGGCTATGCCCGGCTGGGGCACCCACTTTGACTATGCGGTTTTCACCAGCGGCGACGACAGCGTGGGACGCACCGTGTGCTCCATGGCCTGCGTGGCCCTGAACGCCGCCAAGGTCTATTATGAGGAAAAGCACGATAAGGGCTCCTTTATTAAGAACATCATCTCGGATAATATCCTGATCAGCGATATCTACATGCGGGCCAAGGAACTGCATGTGGCGGCGGAGGTGCCCCGGGGCGTGTTTGTCATCCGCCCGGTGGACGACCGGGCCGAGGCCATTCCCGTGGACGTGGTGCAGAATATGTTCCCGGACCGGCAGAATGATTTCGTGCTGAGCGTGGGCGACGACGATGTGGCCCTGATCCACCAGATGCCCGAGGGCGCCTGCGGCAAGGACCTGGAAAAGGTAGCTGCCTCCATCGAGGAGGCCCTGCGGGTGGACGGCGAGAGCACCGTGTTCGTGGGCATCGGCACCCTGGCCCTGCACCTGCGGGATCTGGCCAAGGCCTATAAGGAGGCCCAGATCGCCATTGAGGTGGGCAAGGTCTTTGACACCGAGCGCTATGTCATCAACTATGAGAACCTGGGCATCGGCCGGCTGATCTATCAGCTGCCCACCACCCTGTGCGAGATGTTCCTGCAGGAGGTTTTCAAGAAGAATCCCATTGACGCCCTGGATCAGGAGACGCTGTTCACCATCTATAAGTTCTTCGAGAACAACCTGAACGTGTCCGAGACGGCCCGGAAGCTGTTTGTCCACCGGAACACCCTGGTGTACCGGCTGGAGAAGATCAAGAAGCTCACGGGGCTGGACCTGCGGGAGTTTGACGACGCCATCACCTTCAAGGTAGCCCTGATGGTGAAGAAGTACCTCACCAGCCGGGGAATCGACGCGTAAAAGGCCATAAAAAATCCTGTCCCTGTAGGGACAGGATTTTTTGCGCCGTTTCATCGGCCCCAGGACGACAGGAGGTCCAGATGATCCCGCAGCTGCTCCTGGCCGCAGTACAGGAACACGGCCACCTGGCCGCCCCGGCCCAGGGCCGCCATCTGCCAGAGGCCCTCCGGCTCCCGGGCCAGAAGCACAAAGTCCAGCCCCGGATGCTCCAGGGTCTCATAGCTCCAGGACAGATTCACCAGCCGGTACTGCTCCATCTGGGCCTGGGCCACGGACCGGGCCATGGAGGGCAGCAGCAGGCGGAAATACATGGCCTTCAGCTGGGGCGCGCAGCAGCTTGCGCCGTTTTCCAGACTGCGGGTCTGCTGGGTGACGGAATACCAGGCCGGGGCCAGCAGGGAATGCTCCCTGTAAGCCCGGGAATCGTGGCCGGAGGATGGGTCAAACAGGACCACCGGGGTGCTCTCCAGCTCCTGCAGCTCCACATAGGGCTGCCGGAAATCCTCCAGGGGGACGCCCCGGCGCTCCATCCACTGTCCCGCCAGCAGCAGTGCCAGCAGGAAAACCGCCGCCAGGGAGATCACATTTTCCCACACGATCCTTCCGCTGGGTCCGGCGGAGGGCGGCATATCCATCCCCAGCCGCAGGGCCTGACAGGCTCTGCGCAGCAGTCTCGCGTTCCGGCAGCTTCTGCCGAATGCCACCCCCTGACACAGCAGCAGCACCAGAAACGTCGGGTCAAATACCCGCAGCCACACCAGCGGCAGACCGCCCCGGGCCGCCATGCCGCCGCTCCAGAACAGCAGCAGCCACACAGATACGGCAGCCAGGACCACCCCCAGCAGCAGGCTGCGCTGCCAGGCCCGGCGCGCGGCCCGCTCCAGCCGCTCCAGGGAAAGGCCCCGGCTTTCGTGGTCGGAGTACAGCTCCACGGCGGCGGGATCCGCCGTGTAAAACAGCCAGCACCCGGCGGGGGCCACGTTCAGGGCATATGACCAGCCCGCCCTTCGATACAGCTCCTGCTGCTCCTCCGTGGGAGCCGTCCTGCCCTGGTCATAGGGCTCCAGGCGGAACCTGGTGCCGGGCACGCCGTCGGCGGTAAAGACCGCCCAGCTGCCGATGGACACCGGAAACAGCCCGGCGTTGGCCTGCTCCTCCAGCCAGGCCTCCAGCCCCCGGATGTCACAGGGGGATACCGGAAGTATTTTCCTCACTTTTCTTGCTCGGTCCATGCGCTCTCCTCCTCTCCGTCCTCCACGCAGGCCCTCAGCCGCGCCAGTTCCTCCCGGAAGGCGGCCCGGCCCGCTTCCGTGATCTGATAGCTGCGCTTGCGGCCCTGAATTTCCGTCTCCCGGATCAGGCCCTCCTCCTGGAACTTCCCCAGCAGGGTGTACAGGGTCCCGGGGCCCAGCCGCACCCGGCCATGGGTTTTCCACTCCACAAACTCCGTGATCTCGATGCCGCACATCTGTCCCCGCAAAAAGGACATCAGCACATAGAACATGGACTCGGTCAGAGTCCCCCGCTCCTTCATGGCCGCGTTCCACCTCCTTCCAGTGTTTTTCCACTTAATATCGCGCCGCGATATTGTATGCTACCATTATAATATCGCCACGCGATATTGTCAAGGGCCCCGGAGCGTAAAAAAAGCGTGCTGCCCGCAGGCAGCACGCTTTTTGGGATTAAATCAGTCCTTGCGCAGGAGATTGTTGTCCTCGAAATAGTCGATACGCATGGCGTGGCGGACGTCGTGGAGGGTGGCGGCTGCCGTCTTGCGGGCAGTCTCGCTGCCGGCCCGGAGAATTTCGTACACATCGGGCAGACGCTTCTCCCAATCCTCCCGGCGCTGGCGGATGGGGGCCAGCTCCGCCTGGAGGACATTGTTCAGGAACTTCTTGACCTTCACATCCCCCAGGCCGCCCCGCTGATAGTGGGCCTTCAGCTCATCCAGCCCACTGTATTCCGGCAGGAACTCCGGGAAATACTCCGGGCGGCAGAAGGCGTCCAGATAGATGAAGACGGGGTTCCCCTCGGTGTGGCCGGGGTCCTCCCGGCGCAGATGGGTGGGGTCGGTGAACATGGACATGACCTTGGTGCGGATGTCCTCGGGACTGTCGGACAGATAGATGCAGTTGCCCAGGGACTTGCTCATCTTGGCCTTGCCGTCGATGCCCGGCAGGCGCAGGCAGGCCTGGTTCTTGGGCAGGATGATCTGGGGATCCACCAGGGTGTCGCCATAGACGGCGTTGAACTTGTGGACGATCTCCTTGCACTGCTCCAGCATGGGCAGCTGATCCTCGCCCACGGGGACGGCGGTGGCCCGGAAGGCGGTGATGTCCGCCGCTTGGCTGATGGGATAGCAGAAGAAGCCCACGGGGATGCTGGCCTCAAAGTTGCGCATCTGAATCTCCGCCTTGACGGTGGGGTTGCGCTGGACCCGGGACACGGTGACCAGGTTCATATAATAGAAGGTCAGCTCCGTCAGCTCCGGGATCATGGACTGGATGAACAGGGTGGATTTCTCCGGGTCCAGGCCGCAGGCCAGATAGTCCAGAGCCACGTTCATGATGTTCTGGCGGACTTTTTCCGGGTGCTCGGCGTTGTCGGTAAGGGCCTGGGCGTCGGCGATCATGATATAGATCTCGTCGAACTTGCCGGAGTTCTGAAGGGCCACGCGCTCCTTCAGGGAGCCCACATAGTGGCCCACGTGCAGGCGGCCGGTGGGCCGGTCGCCGGTGAGGATGATCTGTTTCATATAACGCTCCTTCTGCGGCGCTTCAAAGGGGAAAAGCACCGGGTATTTTTCCTTATTATAAGCGCTGGCGGCTGCTTCGTCAACATTTTTGCCGCCAGAGAGGGGAATTTTCCCGGAAAACCGGGGTTGACAAACCCTGGCAGAGCGGGTACAATATCCTTGATTTTCGCAAAAGACTGCGAAGGGAAAAAGACGGAGCAGGACCCCCTGAAGAGAGCCGGCGGCTGGTGCGAGCCGGCGGAGGCGCTCCGTTGTACTGGCCCCGGAGTTTCCCGCCTGAACAGGGCGGGACGATCGCGCCCCGTTACAGGCGCCCCGAGCGCGGAGTGTAAGACTCCGCGGAAGCAGGGTGGTACAGCGAGTGATTTCGCCCCTGACCGTGTTATACGGTCGGGGGATTTTTTCTTGTCATATTTATCATCAGAAGGAGAAAAGCATATGAAGTACGATTTTGCCGCCATTGAGAAAAAGTGGCAGAAGCGGTGGGAGGAGACCAAGCCCTACGCCGCCGTCACCGGGGACAAGCGCCCCAAGTTCTACGGGCTCATCGAGTTCCCCTATCCCTCCGGTCAGGGTCTGCACGTGGGTCATCCCCGGCCCTTTACCGCCATGGACATCGTCACCCGGAAAAAGCGCATGGAGGGCTACAACGTTCTGTTCCCCATCGGATTTGACGCCTTCGGCCTGCCCACGGAGAACTACGCCATCAAGAACCACATCCACCCGGCCATCGTCACCAAGCAGAACATCGCCAACTTCACCAGCCAGCTGAAAATGCTGGGCTACGGCTTCGACTGGGACCGCTGCGTGGATACCACGGACCCCAACTATTACAAGTGGACCCAGTGGATCTTCCTGCAGATGTTCAAGAAGGGCCTGGCCTATAAGACCACCATGCCCGTGAACTGGTGCACCAGCTGCAAGTGCGTGCTGGCCAACGAGGAAGTGGTCAACGGCGTGTGCGAGCGCTGCGGCAGCGAGGTCATCCGCAAGGAAAAGAGCCAGTGGATGCTGAAGATCACTGCCTATGCCCAGCGGCTGCTGGATGATCTGGAGGACGTGGACTTCATCGAGCGGGTGAAGATCCAGCAGCGCAACTGGATCGGCCGCTCCACCGGCGCGGAGATCACCTTCGACACCAACGTGGGCGACCGGGTCACGGTGTACACCACCCGGGCCGATACCCTGTTCGGCACCACCTATATGGTCATCTCCCCGGAGCACCCCCTGCTGAAGGAGTGGCAGCCCAAGATTAAGAACTGGGACGCCGTGGCCGCCTATCAGGAGGAGGCCGCCCGTAAGTCCGATTTTGAGCGGGGCGAGCTGAACAAGGAAAAGACCGGCGTGCGGCTGGAGGGCATCGAGGCCATCAACCCCGTGACCCACAAGCCCCTGCCCCTGTTCGTGTCCGACTATGTCCTCATGGGCTACGGCACCGGCATCGTCATGGGCGTTCCCGGCCACGACCAGCGCGACTGGGAGTTTGCCACGAAGTTCGGCCTGCCCATCATCGAGGTGGTCAAGGGCGGCGACGTCACCAAGGAGGCCTTTGTGGCCAAGGACGACAGCGCCGTGATGGTGAACTCCGGGTTCCTCAACGGCATGACCGTGAAGGAAGCCATCCCCGCCATGAAGAAGTATGTGGTGGAGCAGGGCTTCGGCAAGGAGAAGGTCAACTATAAGCTCCGGGACTGGGTGTTCTCCCGCCAGCGGTACTGGGGCGAGCCCATCCCCCTGGTGAACTGCCCCAAGTGCGGCTGGGTGGCCCTGCCGGAGGAGCAGCTGCCGCTGGTCCTGCCCCAGGTGGAGAGCTATGAGCCCACCGACGACGGCGAAAGCCCCCTGAGCAAGATGACCGACTGGGTCAACACCACCTGCCCCTGCTGCGGCGGTCCCGCCAAGCGGGAGACCGATACCATGCCCCAGTGGGCCGGCTCCAGCTGGTACTTCCTGCGGTATATGGACCCCCACAACGACAAGGCCCTGGCCAGCAAGGAGGCCCTGGAATACTGGAGCCCCGTGGATTGGTACAACGGCGGCATGGAGCACACCACCCTGCACCTGCTGTACTCCCGGTTCTGGCACAAGTTCCTGTATGACATCGGCGTGGTGCCCACCAAGGAGCCCTATGCCAAGCGCACCAGCCACGGCATGATCCTGGGCGAGGGCGGCGAGAAAATGTCCAAGTCCCGGGGCAACGTGGTCAATCCCAACGACATCGTGGCCCAGTACGGCGCGGACACCATGCGCCTGCACATTATGTTCATCGGCGACTTTGAAAAGGCTGTCACCTGGTCCAACGAGGCCGTGAAGGGCTCCAAGCGTTTCCTGGACCGCTGCTGGAACCTGATGGACCTGGCCCAGGACAGCGACGAAATTTCCGAAAAGAACGAGGCCCTGATCCACAAGACTATCAAGAAGGTCACCGCCGATATCGACGACCTGAAGATGAACACCGCCATTGCCGCCCTGATGGCCATGGTCAACGAGTTCTATTCTTCCGGCCTGACCCGTGGCGACCTGCAGCAGCTGATGCTGCTGCTGTCCCCCTTCGCGCCCCACATGGTGGAGGAAATGTGGGAGCTTACCGGCTACGCCGGAAAGACCGGCAAGATGGCCATGCAGATGCCCTGGCCCGCCTATGACGAGGGCAAGACCGTGGACACCCATGTGGACATGGCCATCCAGGTCAACGGCAAGCTCAAGGGCGCTGTCACCGTCCCCGCCGGCAGCGACCAGGAGACCGTCATGGCCGCTGCCATGGAGCTGGACAAGGTCAGAAAGGCCGCCGAGGGCATGACCGTGGTAAAGACCATCCTGGTGAAGGACAAGCTCATGAACCTGATCGTCAAGCCCGCGAAATAATCGGAATCGTAAAAAATGTTGGAAAACGGCTTGACAAGGCAGGGCCTACACAGTATAATGCTATTGTTAAAGTCATGTCCAATGGCTCTTAAAGAGTATCCTGGATCGAGCCGGATACATCGGAGGGAGGGAAAATAGATGTCCGAAGTCCACGTCAAGGAAGGCGAGTCCCTGGACAGCGCTCTGAAGCGTTTTAAGAGAAGCTGCGCCAAGGCAGGCGTCCTGGCTGAAGTGCGGAGAAGAGAGTGCTACGAAAGCCCCAGCGTCAAGCGCCGCAAGAAGTCCGAGGCTGCCCGCAAGAACAGAAACAAGAGATATTATTAATCGTCTCAAAAAGCGTGCTGGACGTTGTGTTCAGCACGCTTTCTTTCTATGGTCGGGACCGTAAATGGCGGGAGCTTTACGATTCCCCGGCGAACAGCGGCTCCAGAAGGTCCTCCACCTCCGGCAGCATCACCAAGGCATCCCGGATGCCCAGCTGACGGGCCAGCTCCAGCTTCCGGCGAAGGGTCCGGGCGTCGTCAAAGAGGACGAAGTGGGTCTGCCCCTGCCGGGTCAGGGTGAAATACCGGGCGCACAGGGCATCGGAATAGAAGGTGGGGCGGCCTGCGGCCAGGGCCTCCAGCTGGGGAAGGGTCAGGGGCGTGCCCTGACCTCCGGGGCAGGGGAGAGGGAAGTCCATGGCCAGCCGCTGCAGGTCCAGGGCCAGGTGCTCCGCCCCGTATTGGTCCACCGCCTGGGTCAGCCGGCCCTCCAGTGTGCCGCCGGACAGGGCGGTGCACAGCAGTATCGTCGCCCCGGCGATGGGGCAGTGCTCCGGGACGTACAGGGTCCGGCCGCAGGAGGCCAGCAGGGGAGAAAGCGCCTCCAGCAGGGCCAGTCGGCCCGGCTGGGCAGGCGGGTCAAAGTCCGCCGCCACACCGGCGTAGCCCCGCTCCGACCCGGAGCCCAGACGGTAAGCCACATGGGCCAGACGCGGTGTCACGGCCCGGGCCTGAGCCAGCCGGTCCGGCGTGGCGGCAAGATACAGCGGCATGGAGATCCCCCCTTGCGTTCCGACGAAAAAAATGCTACACTATAGCCAAACCTATGAGAAAGGGAACTGGTGTATGCGCATTTCTCTGGTACCGGACGGGGTATACGAGAGCTACCGGCAGATCACGCCGGAGCTGCTGCAAAGCAAGGGCATCCGGCTGCTGCTCAGCGACCTGGACTATACCCTGGCCCCCAAAAGCGTGTCCCGCCCCGACCAGGCGGTGCGCGATTGGCTCTGCCGCATACAGGCGGCGGGGATCCGGGTGATGATCCTGTCCAACAACCGCAGCCCCCGGCGGGTGGAGCAGTTCTGCCGCGACCTGGGGATCACCTATGTGGGCCACGCCAAAAAGCCGCAGACGGCGGGCTTTCGCCGGGCCATGGACCAGGCGGGGACCGACCCCGCCCACACGGCCATGCTGGGAGATAAGCTGCTGACGGATATGCTGGGGGCCAACCTCAGCGGCGTCACGGCCCTGATGGTGGAGCCGGCCGGCGGGGCCAGGACCCCGTGGCAGAAGGTGCTGCATGCCCTCCAGGCCCCCTGGAAGCATTTAGCCGGTGGCGTTCACCGGATCTGAAAGGAGTTTTGATTATGAACCATTTTGCGAAAATTGCGGAAAAGCTGTCTGCCTATGAGCTGGACGGTATGCTGCTGACCTGCGAGGCCAACCGCTTCTATGCCTCCGGCTTCCACTCCACCGGCACCGACGGCGTGGCCCTGGTGACCCGGGAGGGGAACTTCTATTTCACCGACTCCCGCTATATCGAGGCCGCCCACAACAAGGTGCAGGACGCCGAGATCGCCATGACCGACGCCGCCCACCCCTATGTGGACCTGATGAACGCCGCCATGGAGAAGACCCATGTGCAGAAGCTGGGCTTCGAGGATGCGTACATGACCGTGGCGGACTATCGCCACTATTCCGAGAAGCTGCACTGCCAGCTGGTGCCCGCCACGGAGCTGCTGATCTCCCTGCGCCAGAGCAAGGACGCCGAGGAGATCCAGCGGATGATCGCCGCCCAGCGCATCGCCGAGGCCGCTCTGGACCAGATCGTCAAGGAAATCAGGCCCGGCGTCACCGAGAAGGAGATCGCCGCCCGGCTGCAGTACCTGATGCTGGCCGGAGGCGCGGAGAATATGTCCTTTGACCCCATCGTGGCCAGCGGTCCCAACGGCAGTATGCCCCACGCCGTGCCCACCGACCGGAAGATCCAGGACGGCGACTTCGTGACCATGGACTTCGGCTGCATCTATCAGGGCTATTGCTCTGACATGACCCGCACCGTGGCCGTGGGCCACGTCACCGAGGAGATGGAGAAGGTCTACAACGTCGTGCTGCAGGCCCAGCTGGCGGGCATCGCCGCCGCCAAGGCCGGCGCCACCGGCCACGACGTGGACGCCGCCGCCCGGAAGGTCATCGAGGACGCCGGTTACGGCCCCTATTTCGGCCACAGCTTCGGCCACAGCGTGGGCGTGGAAATTCACGAGTCCCCCAATGCCACCCCCGCCAACAACAAGCCCCTGCCCCTGGGTGCGGCCGTGTCCGCCGAGCCCGGCATCTATCTGCCCGGCCGCTTCGGCGTCCGCATCGAGGACGTGGTGGTGCTGCAGGAGGGCGGCTGCCAGGATATCACCCTGGCCAAGAAGGACCTGCTGATTCTGTAAAATAACTTGGTAGAAAAAGGGCACCGCCCTTTTTCTACCAAAAGAGATTTCGCTCCGAACCGCGCGTTCCGATGGGCACGCAGCCCATCGGAACACACTCTCTCCGCGCAAAGTGTTTTTTGCGACGTACACGCCGCCGCAAAAAACGGATTGCACTTGATTCACGGCCTGCGGGCCGTGAACTCTGCGAGGCTTTTTAACTTTGCTTTGTTGGAGACTGATTTTTCGGGAAAACCGGGAAAAAATCCCGTCTGGCTCTTGCAATAGCGCCTATTATCGTGTAAAATAATAGAGCTGTATAGGCAAATTTTTGAATACGAGGAAATACTCCCGCTGAGGATTATTTTCTCATGACATGGGAGGATACACATATGGCAACCATTACCGCCGGCGATTTCCGTAACGGTAAGACCTTTGAAATGGACGGCAAGATCATGCAGGTCGTGGAATTCCAGCACGTCAAGCCCGGCAAGGGCGCGGCCTTCGTGCGCACCAAGATGAAGAACATCGTCACCGGCGCCGTCACCGAAACTTCCTTCAACCCCACCGCAAAGTTCGAGGAAGCCTTCGTGGAGCGCAAGGACATGGCTTACAGCTATAACGACGGCGATCTGTATTACTTCATGGACCAGGAGACCTTCGACATGGTGCCCCTGGGCAAGGATCTGCTGGGAGACGCCTTCCGCTTCATCACCGAGAACACCGTGTGCAAGGTGCTGAGCTATAAGGGAAGCGTGTTCGGCCTGGAGTGCCCCAACTTCATGGACCTGGAGGTCACCGAGACGGAGCCCGGTCTGGCCGGCAACACCGCCACCAACACCCTCAAGCCCGCCACCGTGGAGACCGGCGCCGAGGTGAAGGTGCCCCTGTTTATCAACATTGGCGACAAGATTACCATCGACACCCGCACCGGCGAGTATCTGGGCCGCGCCAAGTAAGGACTGCGGTTTTCCCACCACCACCCATATCAGGAAAGGAGCATGAACATGGAAATTTCTGAGAAGGTAGCTTATCTGAAGGGCCTGGCCGAGGGCCTGGCGCTGGACACCGACACCAAGGAGGGCAAGCTCATCGCTGCCATCATCGACGTGCTGGACGACATGGCTGAGAAGTTCGTGGACCTGGAGGACGAGCTGTGCGACGTGGAGGACGGTCTGGATGCCGTCAGCGACGATCTGTCCGACGTGGAGCAGGCCCTCTACGAGCTGGATGACGACGTGGACGAGGATGAGGATGAGGACTACGACGATGACGACGACGAGTCCTATTTCGAGACCACCTGCCCCGTGTGCGAGGAGGAGATCGTCTTCGACGAGGATACCCTGGAGAGCGGCGAGATCCGCTGCCCCAACTGCGGCGAGAAGCTGGAGTTCGATCTCAGCGACCTGGCCAACGCCCAGGACGACGAGGACCAGGAGTAAGCCAAAACAGTTCAAAAAAGCGTGCTGCCCGCGGGCAGCAGCGTATAAGACAGGTTTATAAGGTTTAGAGAGAACAGCGTGGCGAAAGTCACGCTGTTCTGCTTTTTGATGCGTGAGTGAGCATTTCGGCAATGATGCTCTCCGGCAGGAAACCAATGCAGGCAAGGCTGATATGCACATCCTGCACTCGCTGCCCGCTGCTCTTATCCGGCGCGGAAACATAGACCCTGTTCACAAGATCATGCAGCACAGCGGGCGTCAGTTCCTGCAAGTTGGGATATTTCTTCGCCCGGAGGATGAACTGCTCAATGCTGTCGGCTTCTTCCTCCTGCTGGGCAATCTCCTGTTCCAAAAGCTGCATTTTCTCCGTCAGCTCTGTTTGCTCATTTTCATAGTCGGCGGACAGCTTTTCAAATCGGCTATCATTGATTTTGCCGGAGATATTGTCCTCATAGAGCCGTTTGAACAGACGGTCAAGCTCTTCCATCCTGCGCTGTGCCTGCGTGAGCTGTCTGCGCTTTGCGGCGAGTTCTTTCTTGAAGTCCTCCTTGCGCTTTGCACCCAACTTATTCCGGAACAGATCCTCGCAATCGGAGATATACCAAAGCAGGATTTGCAGAAATTTCAGCACGCCCTTTTCCAGAACAACCGCGCGGATGAAGTGCGTCCCGCACACGTCTTTTCCCTTCTTGCGAGAGGTAGAGCAGACGAAATGATCCTGTCGTTCTTCAAAGTTCCGCGAGGTGCAGTAGTACATTTTTTCTCCGCAATCGGCACAGTAGGCAACGCCGGAAAAGAGGTTGCTCTTGCCCGTTCTTGCCGGTCTGCGTTTGTTGCGGCGCAACTCCTGTACCCGCTGAAAGGTGTCCTCATCCACAATGGCTTCGTGGGTGTTGCGGAATATCTTCCATTGCTCCGGTGGATTCTCGATGGTCTTCTTGATTTTGTAGGACTGCCGGTGCGTTTTGAAGTTCACGGTATGCCCGCAATACTCCATTCGTTCCAGAATTGCAGCAACGCCGCCATTTGCCAATGAAAATCAGCTGCGTTCCAAGACTTTTTTAATCTCTCAGTCTAATTATAACAAGAACAATCGTTCGAGTCAATGCGATTATGAGAGGAAGAGCAAGCACAGCAAGTGTAGCTACACTTGCGAAAAACGGCGTGGTCTGACCGGGATTTCCTTGCAGTGCAGCAAGCAAATCCGGTGAGTACCCACACCGAAAAACCAGGGCGTTCCGGCTGACCGCCGAAACGCCCTGGTTTCATTTTGGGGATCGTCCCAAGCCCTTAGAGAAGAGCGCTTGAAATGATTTACCCATTGTGAAATCAGTTTTGCTTTGCTATAATGAATTTAAATAATGATTGCGCAGAGGTGAGTATCATGCCCCTTATCATTGTTCGCAATGACATCACGAAAATGAGCGTAGACGCCATCGTCAACGCGGCGAAGGAATCTCTGCTGGGCGGTGGCGGCGTGGATGGCTGCATCCACCGTGCGGCGGGGCCGGAGCTGCTCCAAGAGTGCCGGACGCTGGGCGGTTGCCGGACCGGCGAGGCCAAGATTACAGGCGCGTACCGCCTGCCGTGCAAATATGTGATCCACACCGTCGGCCCTGTGTGGAACGGCGGTAAGTACGGCGAGCGGGAACAGCTCGCCTCCTGCTACCGGACGAGCCTTGCGCTGGCGAAGGAGCACGGCTGTGAGACGGTGGCATTTCCGCTGATCTCCTCCGGCGTTTTTGGCTATCCCAAGGATCAGGCGCTCCGCGTAGCGGTGGACACCATCAGCGAATTCCTCGCAGAGAACGACATGACGGTGTACATCGTCATTTTCGACCGCGCGGCGTACCAGATCGGCAACAAGCTGTTCGCAGATATCGCTGCCTACATCGACGACCACTATGTGGATGCTCACACCGATTCCCGCCGGGAGCGGATGCGCCGGATGGGCGTCGTCGAAAGCCGGATGCTGACCGCCTACGAGGACGCGCCCATGGCGGTGGGCGGTCTGGACGAGGCGCTTGCGCATCTGGACGCTGGGTTTTCGGAGACGCTGCTGAAGCTCATCGAGCGCAGCGGCAAAAAGGACGCCGAGGTTTACAAAAAGGCCAACGTAGATCGCAAGTTGTTCTCGAAAATCCGCAACAACCCGGACTATAAGCCCTCCAAGCCCACAGCGGTGGCCTTCGCCATCGCGCTGGAACTGAGCCTGCCGGAGACCCGCGACCTCATCGCCCGGGCGGGCTATGCTCTCAGTGCCAGCAGCAAATTCGATGTGATCATCGAGTATTTTATCGGGCGGGAAAAGTATGATATTTTTGAAATAAACGAGGCGCTGTTTGCCTTTGATCAGAGCTTGCTGGGGGCGTGAAAGGCAAATGATTACAGAAAAACAGATACAACTATTTTCGCAGTATTGCACAAAAAACTTTGAAGCGGAGATAAAGGGCGTTCGTAAGATTGAGCGTTATCAGTCCCTGCCCGTATGTATTCTCGACTGCGTTTATTCATTGAGAGCAAAATATTTCGCAGTAACCGTCCCTGTTTTGCACCGCTATGCCGATACATATATGGGAGGGGATATATACTCTGCGCAGGACACATTATCTGATTTCATTGCCCATATAAAGGAATTTGCCGATTGCGCTGCATTTGCAGCGGATATATTGAAGAATAATCAAGTCTTGAGTGGCCGAAATAAGGCTGAGGTATGCTATGAAATTGCGGCGAAGCTGCATGAATATTTGGACATAGATACATTTGAGGATTTTTGTCATTTTGCTAAAGAACCACTGCTTGAACTTGTTTTGCGTTCAGTAAAAGGAATGGGTGACGCCGGGGTAAATTATATGTTCATGATGGCAGGAGACCCCAATCGGTGCAAACCTGATGTTCATATTCACCGCTGCATAAAGAATGCACTTGGCACGGATATTCCAAATGACGAATGCCAAATATTGTTTAGACGCGCAGTCGAAGAGCTTCGGATCTGTGGATACCCTGATTTGACTGTAAGAGACTTGGATAGTATAATTTGGAATAAATATCAAAGAGGCAAGCCTATGTCTTAAATGTCGCCCCACAGGCGACCAAACCCTCCTTCGGCTGCGCTACAATGATAGCGCAATCAAACGAAGGAGGGTTTTCATTATGACAGAATTGGTTTTCATCCTGGATCGCAGCGGCTCCATGGCAGGGCTGGAGGCGGACACCATCGGCGGCTTCAACTCCATGATCGCGAGGCAAAAGCAGGAGGCGGGCGAGGCCCTGGTCTCCACGGTGCTTTTCGCCAACGATAGCACGGTCATCCATGACCGCCTGCCGCTGAGCGAGGTGCCGCCCCTGACGGAAAAGGAGTATTTCACCTGCGGCTGCACGGCGCTGCTGGATGCCGTGGGCGGCGCCATCCATCACATCGGCAACATCCACAAGTACGCCCGCCGGGAGGATGTGCCGGAGAAGACGATGTTCATCATCACCACCGACGGCTACGAAAACGCCAGCCGCCGCTACGATTACGAGCGAGTGCGCCGCATGATTGAACGGCAGAAGGAGAAGTACGGCTGGGAATTTCTGTTCCTCGGCGCAAACATTGACGCGGCCAAGGAGGCGGCACATTTCGGCATCGGTGCGGACCGCTCGGTGAACTACAAGTGCGACGAGGCGGGCACGGCGCTGAATTACGAGGTCATCAGCGAGGCGGTGTGCAGTGTCCGCGCCGCCCGGCCGCTTAGCGCCGACTGGAAGCGCCGCATCGACGAGGATGTGCAGAAAAGAGGGAGGTAAGCGTATGTACGGAGCGATTTTGGGCGACATCGTGGGTAGCCCCTACGAGTTCGACTGCAACAACTATAAGGCAAAGGATTTCCCGCTGTTCAGCCGCCGTTCCGACTTCACAGACGATACGGTGATGACGCTGGCGGTGGCGAAAGCGCTGCTCAGCACCCGTGGGCAGGACGATGCCGCCATCAAAACTGCGTTGGTACGGGAGATGCAGCAGCTGGGCCGCGCCTACCCCGACCGGGGCTATGGCACCCATTTTGGCGGCTGGCTCTATGAGGACGACCCGCAGCCCTACCACAGCTACGGCAATGGCAGCGCCATGCGGGTGTCGTCTGCCGCATGGCTGGCGAAGGACATGGCGGAATCGCTGCATCTGGCGCGGCTCACCGCCCAGGTGACCCACGACCACCCGGAGGGCATCAAGGGCGCACAGGCCACCGCCGCGGCCATCTTTCTCGCCCGCACAGGTCACGGAAAAGAGGAAATCAAAGCGTATGTGGAGCGCGAATTCGGCTACGACCTTAGTCGCAGCTGCGATGAGATTCGCCCCGCCTATCACCATGTGGAGAGCTGTCAGGAAACCGTGCCGCAGGCTATTATTGCATTTCTGGAAAGCACAGATTTTGAAGACGCGCTGCGCACGGCGGTGTCCCTCGGCGGCGACAGCGACACCCTCGCCGCCATTACCGGCAGCATCGCTGAGGCATCCTACGGCGTGCCAGAGGAACTGCGGCAGGAGTGCCGCAAGCGTCTGACGCCGGAGCTGTCGGAGATCCTGCGCCGGTGGGAAAACGCGCTTTACAACGAAAAAATCTGTGGTAGAATTTGAAATGGAGAACAAAATAAGGAGGGGCTTCCATGGCAATTTTGAACTTTTCCGATGTGCTTAAAAATGTAGGTCTTGACCCGAAAGATGTCAAGCTAATCCGGCATGCATTATCTGACGAGCGTTTCAGAGAATGTTATAAAGCCGGTATGGCGCATGAATATACACAGCACCAAAAAGACGGGTTCAGCAAAGGATATTCCTACTGGATCACATTCATCAGCGATGGCGGTACATACGCGAGACTGCACTCTTGTTATCGTGTCAATGGTTCTGTGCCTGATACACCGGATGTATGTCCTGCCGGATTACCTGACTGTGAAGCCATGGAATACCGTGGCGAAATGGCGTTTTTTGATTTGCAATATGTGGATTTGCTGAAAGAGTACGAGGGAAAGCTGGTGATTGACTGGGGCGGGTCAGCTCGAATGTGGCATCAAAAAGCCACCACCGAAAAGCCCATCGTGGCAATTGAGTCAAAGAACCAGAAGCCTTTTGTGGGATTCGAAAACCTTATTTTATCCTTTGATGAACTAAAAGAAGTCGTCGAAAACGATACGGACTATGAGCTGTGGCAAGCGGCCATGGCTGCGGTCAACGCGGTCTATCTGATTGTGGACACCAAGACGGGGAACAGATATGTTGGCTCGACCTATGGCTATGACGGCCTGCTGGGTCGTTGGTCGGTCTATGTCGCTACGGGCGGTCACGGAAACAACAAGGGAATGATCAGTCACTTGAAGTCTGCAAATCATAGTTGCCACGATTTGCAGTTTACAGTGTTGCAGGTTTTGTCCAAGGCACTTCCGGACAATCAAATCATTGATGCAGAGACCCTCTGGAAGAAAAAGCTGCTGACCTATGAACCATTCGGAATGAATCAGAATTGATCTTCCTTGCAGTATCCTCTGGATAGTACATAGCTCTCACTTTTCCTTTGGCAAAGCGACTGTTGCAGCCCACTTTTCAAGTAGGGCGGCAAATCCCATCAAGCGCCCTCCGAAAGACGCGTGACGACAAAAAATCAGCCATAATCAACCTTTAAAACAGCAAAAAGGCAAAGGGGTATGTGTCTTAACGGCACATACCCCTTTTGTCAGCAACCCTTGTCCGGCAACTGCCATATTATTTGTTTCGTGAAACCTGTTTTATGGACAGCCGCCTGCGGGCGGCACGCTTTTTTTCAGGAATCGGAGCGGTCACTCCCGGTACAGGGGGCCGCTGATGTCCACCTGGCCGAAGGAGGCGGCCACCTGGCCGTCCAGCAGCAGCTGGACCCGGTCCACGCCGTTGGCGGAGCACAGGGAGTTCACCAAGCCCCGGACCAGCAGCTGCTGGGCCTCCAGGCCCTCCGGCAGCAGGGACACGTCCGACCGGGGCAGATTCAGATAGCAGGTGCCGCTTTCCACCCGGACCGTCAGCATCTGGAAGCCCTCCGGCAGCAGAGGGGACAGACTCTCGGTCTGGGGGCCCTCCATCAGGGCGGACATGATGGCCTCCACGGCGCTGTCGCCCTCGTGGAGGGTCAGGGTCCGGGATTCCGACGTCAGCAGGCCGCTTTCCCAGGCGGGGAAGAACAGGCGCACCCCCAGGGTGCGGGTCACGTCGTCCTCGCTGGTCATCAGCACCTCCCGGGACTGCAGCAGGCTGTGGGTCCGATAGGCCAGGTCCTGGCCCTCCACGGTGATGCGGACCACGGAGATACCGGGCAGCTGGGACAGGGTCAGGGTGACGCAGTAGTCGGCGATGGTCAGGTCGATGCCGGACAGCTGCTCATACCCCTGGGAGAAGTCCACCAGGGCCATGCCGCCGGTAAGCTGGCAGCTGCGCAGCGTCACCCCCTGGGGGATGGGCGTGCGGTAGCCCGGCTCGGTGCACGCTCCCAGCAGCTGCTCCAGAGCCGCCTGGGCCTGCTGGTCCACGGTGAGGCTTTTCCGCTCCGACCAGTCCACGTCCACGGCGGAGATGGCGTCGCCGCCCGGGGCGCCGGACAGGCCGTAGATCCGGAAGGTCTGTTTGGGCGTCCGGCGGCTGGCGGCACAGCCGGTAAGCAGCAGCGCCAGACACAGCAGCAGGAGAAAGATCCGTTTTTTCATTCGTCCGCCTCCTCTCGCCGGGCCAGGGGCAGCTCCACGATGAACACGGTGCCGCTGCCGGACTGCCGGTGCTGGGCCCGGATGGAGCCGCCCCGGCGGCGCACGGTGTCGCTGACGATGCTCAGACCCAGACCCGTGCCGCCCACGGCCCGGGAGCGATTCTTGTCCACCCGGTAGAACCGCTCGAATATGTGCTCCATGTCCTCGTTGGGGATGCCGATGCCGTTGTCCTCCACGGAGATCACCACGGTGTCGCCGACGGTTTTCAGGGTGGTGTGGACAAAGCCCATGGAGCCGGAATACTTGATGCCGTTTTCCATGAGGTTATAGAGAATCTGGTGGATGTCGTCCTCGGTGGCCCGGACCACGGCGTCCTCGTCCGTCTCATAGGTCAGGGTGACCTCCTTTTCCCGGGCCACCACCCCCAGCATACGGACCACCCGCTCCAGCACCCGGGACACGGACACAGGATAGGCCGCGTCCTGGATACCGCTGTCCAGCCGGGTCAGGCGCAGCAGGTCCTCGGTGATGCGGCTGAGCCGCTGGGCCTCCCGGCCGATGTCCTCCACAAATTCCCGGGTGGTGTCGGCGTTCATGTCCTCCGTCTGGAGGATGGAGTCCGTCAGCAGACGGATACCGGCCAGGGGCGTTTTCAGCTCGTGGCTGGCGTCGGACACAAAGCGGCGGCGGGCGGCCTCGGTGGTCTGCAGGCGGTCCGTCAGGCTGTTGAACTCCGTGGCCAGCTGGGCGATCTCGTCATTCCCCCGGACGGAGGCCCGATGGCTGTAGGCTCCTTCCCGGACCTGGCGGATGGCCTGGAGCAGCTCCCGGATCTTCCGGGTGAAGGCCCGGGACAGCAGAGCGCTGAGGGCAACCACCAGAACGCCGATCAGCAGGGAGATGCGGGTCAGGTTGGTCTGGAAGCTCTGCAGCAGCTCCGCCTGCTGGGTGTCGTATTCATAGGCGTACACCGCGCCGATGATGCGGTTGCGGTATACCACCGGGGAAGCGCCCCGGCTTAAAAAAGCATGGCTGTCATACCGGCAGTAGAAGGCGTCGCTGCCGTCCAGGGCCTGGACGATCTCGGTATACATGGCGTACATGCCCTTGGCGCTGCCGCCCTCCCGGGTGTCGAACAGGATGCGGCCGGAGGTATCCGTCACCAGCAGGCGGGATACGCCGGTCTCCTCCACCGAGGCCAGGGCCTGGCCCACGTTTTCCTCCGTCAGCTCCGGCAGGCCCGACAGGGCCGATTCCACCATCTTGACGCTGCTTTTCATGGCCGTCTCCTTGGTCCGGAACACCAGACTCTGGGACACCAGCAGCGGATAGGTATTCAGCAGCACCAGCACCGCCAGGATGATGAGGATATAGCTCATGCTGAACTTAAACTGTAGGCTGGTTTTCCCCCGCAAAATAGTAACCAACTCCCCACTTTGTCATGATGTATTCCGGCTCCGCCGGGACCCGCTCCAGCTTCTCCCGCAGGCGGCGGATGTGCACGTCCACGGTGCGGTAGTCCCCGGCGTAGGAATAGCCCCACACCAGGTTCATCAGGCTCTCCCGGCTGTAGACCCGCCGGGGATTTTTCATCAGCAGCTCGATCAGGTCGTATTCCTTGGCCGTCAGGTCGATGGTGCGGCCGTCCCGGATGGCCACCCGCTGCTCGGTATCCAGGCTCAAGTCCCCTGCCGTCAGCAGGGCGGGATTGCGGCCCGGCCGGGCGGGACCCTTGGCCCGGCGCAGCAGGGCCTTGATCCGGGCTTTCAGCTCCAGGATGTTGAAGGGCTTGGTCACATAGTCGTCGGCCCCGCAGGCAAAGCCCATGAGCTTGTCCGCGTCCTCGCTGCGGGCGGTGAGCATGATGATGGGCACGTCGGAAAACTCCCGGATCTTCATGCAGGCCTCGCTGCCGGACAGCTGGGGCATCATCAGATCCAGGATGATCAGGTCCAGCGGCTCTCGCCGGGCCAGCTCCACGGCTGTTGCCCCGTCATAGGCGGTGAGCACCTGATAGCCCTCGTTTTCCAGGTTGAATTTGATGCCCTTGACCAGCAGCTGCTCGTCGTCTACTACTAAAATTTTCATGGTTCCTCCTCTGCGGTGATCTGGGGGCGGATGGCTTCCAATATGCCGGGTCCCAGGCCCTTGACCTCCAGGAGTCCGTCCACGGAGGCGAAGGGGCCGTTGGCCTCGCGGTATTCCACGATGCGCTGGGCCAGCACCGGGCCGATGCCGTCCAATGTTTCCAACTGGGCGGCGGTGGCCGTGTTGATGTTCAGGGGGCCGGACTGCGGCTCCTGGGGACCGGCATCGTCCCGCTGGGTGGTGACGGTGTACCCCTCGGACCGGGGGCGGCCGGTGAAGAACAGCGCCGCTGCCGCCGCCGCAAACAGAAGCGTCAGGACCAGCAAAAATATTTCCGTTTTTGTAACTTTTCCCATAGGCTCTGTTGTTGACTCCCTGTTGGATTTTGCTTATAATGAGAGGTGATAAGCAGGGATCGGGCACGCTGTCCCTTATCCCACCACCATTATAGCATAGATGGAGAAAAAGAAAATGAAAATTCGCCGGTTTTTATCTGTTTTTTTGCTGACGCTTCTGCTGACGGGCCTGTTCTGCGTGCCCCAGGCCAGTGCGGTGGACCTGCCCCAGGTGAACGCCAAGGCGGCCCTGCTGATGGACTATGAGTCCGGGCGGATGCTGTACGGGCTCAACGAGCGGGACACCGAGTATCCCGCCAGCATCACCAAGGTCATGACCGCCCTGCTGACCCTGGAGGCCGTGGACCAGGGGGTGCTGACCCTGGACCAGCAGGTGGCGGCGCCGTCCCTGGTCAACGACATGGACCCCACCGGCAGCTCCGCCGACATCAAGGAGGGCGAGGTGCTGACGGTGGAGCAGCTGCTGTACTGCATGATGCTGGTGTCCGCCAACGAGGCGGCCTGCATCCTGGCGGAGACGGTGGCCGGATCCCAGGACGCCTTTGTGGCCCTGATGAATCAGCGGGCCCAGGAGCTGGGCTGCACCGGCACCCACTTTGTCAATCCCAACGGCCTGCATGACCCCAACCATTATTCCACCGCCTGGGACATCTATCTGTTCACCCGGGAGGCCATGAAAAACGAGACCTTCATGAAGATCTGCGGCACCGCCTCCTATGTGGTGCCCGCCACCAACATGTCCGAGGAGCGGGAACTGTACACCACCAATTCCCTAATCTCCAACTGGCGGATCATGGGCTATCAGTACGACGGAGCCGACGGCATCAAGACCGGCTCCACCGAGGAGTCTGGCTATTGCCTGGTGTCCACCGCCAAGCGCAGCGGCCGCCGTCTGGTGGCAGTGGTGCTGGGCTGCAAGGGAAACGGCGCCACCGTGGAGAGCTTCTCCGAGTCCGCCAAGCTGTATAACTGGGCATACAACAACTTTTCCATGCGCCAGGTGGCGGCCACCGACGAGCTGTACCGCCAGCCGGTGGCCCTGTCCAAGCAGACGGACACGGTGATGCTGTATCCGGCCCAGAGCGTGGAGGCCTTCCTGCCCAAGGACGCAAAGGATGAGGACATCCGCAAGAGCGTCACCCTGAAGGAGGACGTGGTCAACGCCCCCGTCACCGCCGGGCAGGAGCTGGGCACCCTGACCATTACCTATAACGACCAGGTGTGCGCCGAGGTGCCGCTGCTGGCCCAGGCGGACGTGTCCGCGTCCCGTTTCCTGGTGGCCAAGGCCGCCGTGGAGGCGTTTTTCGCCAAGACCTGGGTGAAGCTGGCTCTGGTGGCCGTTGTGGTGCTGGTGATCGTGTTCATTCTGTGGCTGAAGCTGGGCCGCCGCAGCCGGCGGTACGGCAGCCGGGGCGGGAAGCGCCGCCAGCGCCGGGCCTATCGGGGCCGCCGCCGCTGGTGAGCCATGGAGCCGCTGAAGATTCTGTATGAGGACGCCCACCTGGTGATCTGCTGCAAGCCCGTGGGGGTGCTGTCGGAGGACAGCGAAAGCGGCCGGTGTATGCCGCAGCTGCTGCGGGAGCACTACCTGGCCCAGGGGCAGAAGAACCCCTATATCGCCACGGTGCACCGGCTGGACAAGATCACCGGCGGGGTCATGGTGTTCTCCCGGCGGCGGGAGGTCACCGGAAAACTCACCGCCGCTGTGCAGGCCCATGAGCTGGTGAAGGAATATCTGGCGGTGCTGCGGGGCCATCCGCAGGAGCCTGCCGCCACCCTGACGGACCTGCTGTTCCGGGACGCCGGGCGCAACAAGAGCTATGTGGTGAAGCGTCCCCGGAAGGGCGTCCGGGAGGCCAGCCTGGAATACCGGGAGCTGTCCCGGACGGAGGAGCTGTCTCTGGTGCGGGTGCGGCTGCACACCGGACGCACCCACCAGATCCGGGTGCAGTTTTCCTCCCGGGGGCTGCCGCTGCTGGGGGATATCCGATACGGCAGCAAGGACCCCAACTGCACGGCGGCCCTGTGGTCCTGCCGCCTGGCCTTCCGCCATCCGGTCACCGGCAGAGCGGTGGACGTATTCTGCCCGCCGCCCCGGACCTACCCCTGGGATCTGTTTCCGGCGGTGGAGGGCTGACCGAAAAGCGAACCAACGGAATGGAGGATTTTTATGGCCTATACGGTGGGTGAAATGGCAAAACGGCTGGGGGTGCCTGCCTCCACGCTGCGGTATTACGATAAGGAGGGGCTGCTGCCCCAGGTGGAGCGCTCCCCCGGGGGGATCCGGGTGTTTCAGGAGTCGGACTATGAGTGGCTGCGAATGATCGGCTGCATGAAAAAGGCGGGAATGTCCATTCGGGACATCCGGCATTACATCCAGCTGTCCGCCCAGGGGGACGACACCATCGGCGACCGGCTGGAGATGTTCCGGAACCAGCGGGAGGTGCTGTGCCGCCGGATCGAGGAGATGCAACACACCCTGGAAACCGTGGAGTACAAATGCTGGTTTTATGAGACGGCCAGGGAGGCCGGAACCGTGCAGGCTCCCAAGAGCATGACGGAGCAGGAGATCCCGGAGCGCTTCCGGACCATCCGGCGGGAGCTTAAGGGAGAATAACAGAAAAAATAGCGAGCGCCTCCGGCCTTTTCGGCCAGAGGCGCTTTGTTATGTGCGCAGCTTGAAGGTTCTGGGGGCCAGGTGATAGGCCAGCAGCAGGGCCGCAGCCACATACACGGCGGCAAAGACGATCATGCCGATGCCGAAGGCCATCGTTGCCCCGTGGACGTTGGCGTAGATCATGTAGCAGACAAAATAGGTCAGGCCCGTGATCAGGCGATAGCCGAAGCTGGTGTTCTCCAGCCCGGCGGTGTAGGGCTGCAGCAGATAGTACAGCACCAGGTAGTGCACCGAGAAAAACACGGACATGGCCAGAATGGCCAGGGGCAGCACCAGATAATCCGTGGGGGTGTCCGTGCCGCCGCTGCACAGCAGCAGCAGGGGAAGCCCCAGGGCGATGACGGCGGTGGGCAGCAGGTTGATGGCCGTCAGGGATTTCAGTCGGGCCGTGAAAATGCCCAGGATGACCCGGGGCTGCCGGTAAAACCGGTAGGACAGCATACTGCTGTCGCAGTTGAAGAACAGGATCTGGGTCACGGTATTGCCCCGGTTGATGAAGTACATCAGAAGCAGCATCATCGGCAGCGCCGGAACCAGTGCGCCGTTGATGGCGGCGGCTATCTCCGGCAGCGCCAGACAGGCGGCGCAGCCCGGGGCCAGCGCGGCCCCGGCAATAACGGCGGTGCGCCGGGCCGGACGCATCAGAAGCCGGTAATTGCGGCGCACAAACAGCTCGTTGAACCGGGCACAGCCGGTTTTGTGGCTTTCGGGGCCGCTGTCCAGGGTGAGCTTGCTCCGATACTGGGCCTGGGTTTCCCGGGCTGCCGCCTGGAGACCGTCGCCGCTGAGCAAGGATACGGCGTCCGCCGTGAACAGGTGCCGGTACACCTGGCGATAGCCGGAAAAGCGCAGCAGATATGCGGCTCCCCACACGCCGCCAGCCGCAGCCAGCCCGCAGACAGCGTATACGGCGGCGGAGGGCAGGGCCCGGTTCAGCAGGAGAGGGGGCAGATACGCCGTCGCCAGCAGAAGAACGGAGGTTCCCTGCAGCAGGGAAAACCTCTTTTCGTCCCGGGGCAGGATACCCCGTCGGTGGAAGTGCCGCAGCTCCAGTCCCGCAGAGAGGAGCTTGACGCCGCACACCAGCACCGGGGTCAGCAGACACAGGGCCAGCCCCTGCCTCAGGATCAGATGCCCCACCAACAGCGCCGCCGCCAGGAAGCCCACGGCGGTTTTCAGCAGATAGTACCCATACGCCGACAGGGTGTAACGCCGGGCGTCCATCCGCAGGAGGATCACGGCGTAATAGGCGTCCTGACCGCCATTCAGCAGATTGTTGTTGAAAATACCGCCGATCAGCGTCAGAAACACCAGCAGATGGCCGTACAGCTCCGGCGGCAACTCCCGGCGGATCAGCAGCAGGGGAGCGGCGAAAAACACCGCCATATACAGGAGCTTTCCCAGTAGTATGCCGAAAATCTCCCGCAGGACGGCCAGCACCAGCCCCAGGGTCTTGGCAAAGCTGTTTTCATAGGGCAGGCGCAGAAACCGCAGACGGTATAAAATCCCATTGACCCGGTAGGCCATGTGCAGCCGCAGCTGGAGGATCAGGGTGTCAAACCACATCCGGCTCCTCCTTCAGGGCGGCGATGATGCGGTCCTTGTACGCCTCATCGGCCAGGTCCTCCCGCCGTACCTCCTGCAGGACCCCATGGTGCAGGATCACGATGTCATCGCACAGGTCCAGGGCCAGGTCCATGATATGGGTGGACAGCAGGATGATATGCCGGGTCTTGATCCGCCGCAGCAGGGCCTTCATCTCGTCGGCCACCACCACGTCGAAGGACGTCAGCGGCTCGTCCAGCAGCAGCACGGCGGGGTCCGCCATGATGTTCACCAGCATCTGCATCTTGTTTTTCATGCCGTGGGAGAAATCCTTCAGCAGCTTTCCCCGGTCGGCCGGGTCGATGCACATATAGTCCAGATACACGTCCGGGGCCTTGGGATAGGGGATCTTGCCCCGGTTGATCTCCAGGAAGAATTGCAGAAATTCCCGGGCGGTGAGAAACTCCGGCACCACCGGGGTGGAGAGCACATAGCCCATGTCGTCGGCGGTGACGGGCCGGGCGGCACCGGTGTCGTCCTCCAGGTGGAAGGATCCGCCGTCGGCGGCGAGGTCCTCGTTGAGGCAGTTGAAGAACGTGGTCTTGCCTGCGCCGTTGCGGCCGATGAGACCGTAAATCTTCCCCTGTTCAAAGGTGAAGGACGCACCCCGCAGCACCTCCTGGGTCTCGAAGCGCTTTTGCAGTTGATCGACAACCAGCTTCATGGCCGTCAATCCACCACGCCGGTCAGGTCCAGGGGCTTGCCGTCGCGCCACAGGCGCTCCAGGCCATAAAACTCCCGGGCCTCGGCGTTGAAGACGTGGATGGCGATGCAGCCGTAGTCCAGCAGCACCCAGGTGCCGGCCCGATAGCCCTCGCGGTGCAGGGGCTCCTCCTGGGCCTCCTCCCGGAGGACCTTTTCCACGTTGTCCACCAGGGCGTTGATCTGAGTATTGGAGGAGCCGGTGGCGATGACGAAATAGTCCGCCAGGGTGGTCAGATCGCCGATCTCCAGCACCTGGATCTCCCGGCCCTTCTTGTCGGACAGGGCCCGGGCCGCCATAAGGGCCAGTTCCTTTGCAGTTTTCATAGATGTTTACCTCTCAATAAATAGTCTCGGGCGTCCAGGGTGTTGTGATGCACGGGGTTGCCCCACTGCTGCATATCCCGGATGCTGTCGTCCAGCGCCTTCAGCAGGCCCCGGTCCAGGTCGGCATGGACCGCCCGGCGCAGGTCGTCCACCCCGGGGAAGTCCCGGCTGGGCTCGATATAATCCGCCAGATAGATGATTTTTTCCAGCTTGGTCATGTTGGGGTGGCCGGTGGTGTGCCAGTAGATGGCGCGATAGACCGCGTCATCCACGGCGAACACGTCCCGGGCGATGGCCGCGCCGGTTTTGGCGTGCAGCAGCTTCAGGGCGTGCTGCTCCAGGTCGTCCAGCTGGATGTGATATTGAGCGCACAGGGTCAGCTGCCGGTCCATGTCCAGCTTCTTGGTGCAGTCGTGAAGCAAAGCGGCGACCCGGGCCTGGGTCTCGTCGGCCCCATACTGCCTGGCCAGGCGCACGGCCTCCTGCTCCGTGCCCAGAACATGGGGCATGCGCTTGGGCTTCAGATAGCTCAGGGCGATGGGCCGCAGCTGATCCGGGGTCAGGTGATGCAGGTCCGTGTGAACGCCGTAAAGCCCCCGGCGCTGGATATAGCCGTATACGGGGTCCGTCACCAGATCCCGGCCCCGGCCTGCGGTAAGGGCCTCCCGCACCTGGGTGGAGGACAGGTCGATGACCTGCCGGTTGGCAATGATGGCCACAGTGGCCCCGTATTTCGTCTCCAGCAGCCGCTTCTGGGCCGCCAGATCCTCCCCCGGCTGGGGGTGGGCTCGGTCAAAGGCCCCGATGTGGGCCAGAGACAGAATGTCCGACGCATGATACCAGCGCTCCAGGGACAAAAACATATCCGTCCCCATGAGAAGCCACAGCTCATCCTCCGGATGCTCCATGCGCAGCTGGCGCAGGGTATCCACCGTATAGCTGGGGCCGGTGCGGTGCAGCTCCGTGTCCAGGGCCTGGGCCTGGGGGCCCAGCTCCGCACAGGCCAGAGCCGCCATCTCCAGCCGGTCGGCGGCGTCGGCGCTGCCCTGGGGCAGGGCCTTGTGGGGCGGAACGCTGGCGGGGATCAGCAGCAGACGGTCCAGTCCCAGAGCGTCCATAGCCGCCCGGGCCGCCGTCAGATGGCCCCGGTGGATGGGGTTGAAGGTGCCGCCGTAGATGCCGATCTTCATACGCTGCGCTTCCTGTCTTTTTCCAGCTCGATCTTCCGCTTGTCCTTGTTGTGCTGATAGCGGAAAAGGACAAATTTGCTGCCGATGACCTGCACCACCTCGCAGCGGGCGGCCACCTTCAGCTCCTCTGCCGCTTCCCGGGCGGTGTACATGGAGTTTTCCAGCACCCGGCCCTTGATGAGCTCCCGGGCCTCCAGGGCGTCGTTGACCTGCTTGACCAGGTTCTCGCCGATGCCGTCCTTGCCCACGTGGACGATGGTGTCCAGGTTGGCGGCCATGCCCCGCAGCTGGGCTCTCTGCTTGCTTGTCAGTTCCATAGATGCTCCTCAGTTCTTTTCCAGATAGGTTTTCAGCTCCACCGCGAAGGCCCGCAGGGCGTTGCCGCGGTGGCTGATGGCGTTTTTCTCTTCCGGCGTCAGCTGGGCAAAGGTCTTGCGCAGCTCCGGCACGAAGAACACCGGGTCATAGCCGAAGCCGTTGTCCCCCTGGGGTGCATAGGCAATGGTGCCGAAGCAATCTCCGGCTGCGTCCAGCCGGTCCCCATTGGGGAAGCAGCAGACGATGGCGGTGTGGAAATGGGCGGTGCGGGCCCCAGCACCCCGGAGATTCTCCAGCAGCAGGCGATAGCGGGCCTGGTCACTGTCCACGCCGCCGTATCGGGCGGAATAGATGCCCGGTGCGCCATTCAGCGCGTCCACGCACAGGCCGGAGTCGTCGGCAATGGCGGGCAGACCGCTGGCCTGCATCACGGCCATGGCCTTGATGGCGGCGTTTTCGGCGAAGGTGGTTCCATTTTCCTCCGGCTCCAGGTCCAGGCCCACGTCGGACTGAAGGACCACCTCCACCCCCAGCTCACGCAGAATCTCCTGCATCTCCGCCAGCTTCTTGCGGTTATGGGATGCCAATACGAATTTCATAGAATCTCCCCCAATATGTTTTTCTCCAGCTGGATCAGCCGGGCGTTGCCCTGGGCGCAGAGGGCCAACAGCTCCTGCTGCTCCCGGGGCGTGAAGGCCCGGCCCTCGCCGGTGCCCTGCAGCTCGATGATGCCGCCCTGCTCGTTCATGACGCAGTTCAGATCCACCATGGCCCGGCTGTCCTCGGAGTATTGCAGGTCCAGCATGGGTACGTTGTCCACGATACCGGCGGAGATACCGGCCACATAGTGGCGGATGGGCATGGCCTTCACCAGCCCCTGCTCCAGAAGGCCCCGGCACGCCAGGGCCAGGGCCACAAAGCCGCCGGTGACGGAGGCGGTGCGGGTGCCGCCGTCACCCTGGAGCACGTCGCAGTCGATGGTGATGGTGCGCTCGCCCAGGCGGCGCATATCCACCGCCGCCCGGAGGCTGCGGCCGATGAGCCGCTGGATTTCCGCGCTGCGGCCGGACAGCTTCAGCTTGTCCACGTCCCGGCGGGACCGCTCCCGGTTGGCCCGGGGCAGCATGGAATACTCCGCCGTGACCCAGCCGCAGCCCGGGCGCACATGGGGCGGCACCCGGTCCTCTACCGAGGCGTTGCACAGCACCACCGTGTCGCCGCAGCGGATCAGGGCGCTGCCCTCGGCAAACCTGATAAAGCCCGTGGTGATCTCCACCGGGCGGCTTTCGTCATACTTTCTTCCGTCGGCACGGATCATATTCGTCCCTCCCATCAGAACAGATCGCCCACAAATTCCTTGGCGTCGAAGGGGGCCAGGTCCTTGATGCCCTCGCCCAGGCCCACATACTTCACCGGCACCTGCAGCTCCTGGGCGATGGCGATGACGATGCCGCCCTTGGCGGTGCCGTCCAGCTTGGTCAGCACGATGCCCGTCAGACCGGCGGTCTCCTTGAACTGCCGGGCCTGGATGAGGCCGTTCTGGCCGGTGGTGGCGTCCAGCACCAGCAGGGTCTCCTTGGCGGCCCCGGGCAGCTCCCGGTCGATGATCTTCCGGAGCTTGGCCAGCTCCTTCATGAGGTTGGCCTTGTTGTGCAGCCGCCCGGCGGTGTCCACCAGCACCACGTCGCTGCGGCGGGCCTTGGCAGCGGCCAGGGCGTCGAACAGCACGGCGCCGGGGTCCGCGCCCTCGTTCTGGCGGACGATGTCCACCCCGGCCCGGTTGGCCCAGATCTCCAGCTGGTCGGCGGCGGCGGCCCGGAAGGTGTCACCGGCGCACAGCAGGATCTTCTTGCCCTGCTTTTTCAGCTGATAGGCCAGCTTGCCGATGGATGTGGTCTTGCCCACGCCGTTGACGCCGATGACCAGAATGACGCTGGGCTGGGTGGACAGGTCCAGTCGGCTGTCGCCCACTTCCAGCTTCTCGGCCAGGATTTCCCGCAGAGCGCCCTTCACCTGGTCTGCCGTCAGCAGACGGTCGTCATAGGCCCGGCGGCGCAGCTTCTCGGTGGCGTCCAGGGCCACGTCCATGCCCACGTCCGCCAGGATCAGGGATTCCTCCAGCCGGTCATAAAAATCGTCGTCCAGAGAGTCGAAGGACATGGGCGCAAACCACGCGTCCCGGAATTTTTTGAACAGTCCCATAATCGTGTCTCCTTATTTTATATTCAGCTCTTTGGCCATATCGTTGAGGTTGATGGTGAGGATCCGGCTGACGCCCCGCTCCTGCATGGTGACGCCGTAGAGCACGTCGGCCTCCTCCATGGTGCCCCGTCGGTGGGTGATGACGATGAACTGGGTCTTCCCGGCGATGCGCCGCATATAGCGGGCATAGCGCACCACGTTGGCCTCGTCCAGGGCGGCCTCGATCTCGTCCATCACGCAGAAGGGGGTGGGGTGGACCTTGAGAATAGCGAAGTACAGGGCGATGGCCACAAAGGCCTTTTCGCCGCCGGACAGCAGGGTGATGGTTTTCAGCTGCTTGCCCGGGGGCTGCACCTTGATCTCAATGCCGCAGTTGAGGATGTCCTTTTCGTCCTCCAGCTCCAACCGGGCCTTGCCGCCGCCGAACAGCTCCAGAAACGTCTCCTGGAAGCTGTCGTTCAGGAGCTTGAACTGTCGCGCAAAGATCTCCGTCATCTGCCGGGTCAGCTGGTCGATAACGCCGGTAAGCTCCCCCTTGGCCTGCTCCACGTCTGCCCGCTGGTCGGACAGATAGGTATACCGCCCGTTGACCCGCTCATACTCCTCGATAGCCCCGATGTTGGGGGTGCCCAGGGCCTTGATGGACCGGTTCAGCTCGCCGATGCGGCGGGTGGCCTTGGGGACGCTCTCCAGCTCCACCCGCTGGGCCTGGGCCTCAGAATGGCTCAGCTCATACCGCTCCCAGAGCTTATCGAGAATGGTTTTCTCCTCCATGGCGGCGGCGCTGCGCTTCTGCTCCAGCCGGGACAGCTCCTGCTGGGCGGCGATTACCGCGTCGTTGCAGGTCTGGGTCTGGCGGTTCAGGGCTGTGCGCTGCTGCTCCAGGTCCAGCTTCTCCTGCTGGAGGGTCTGCAGCTGCCCGCGCAGGTCCTCCGCCTGCCGGTGCAGGGAGTCGCAGCGGGTCTGATGCTCCGCCATCTGCTCCCGTGCCCGGACCTGGGATTCATGCAGCTGCCGGGCCAGGTCCTCCCGGCTGCGGCAGTCGCCGTCCAGGTCCGTCATCAGCTGGCGCAGGTCCGCCAGGCGGCTCTCCGCTCCCTGACGCTCGGCGGCCAGGGCGGCCTGCTGCTCCTTGCAGCGGGTGATCCGGTCGGAGATGCCGCCGGTTTTCGATTGCAGGTCGCTCTGCCCGGCCAGGCAGTTCTGGGCCTGTTGGCGCAGCTGCCGGGCCAGGTCCTCCTGACCGTCAATCTTCGTCTGAAGCTCCCGGCGGCGGGCGTCACCGTCCGCCGTCTGCCGGGTCAGCCGGAGATTTTCGGCGTCCAGGGCCTCCAGGGTGGCTTCCAGGGTCTCCCGCAGGCTGTCATAGTGCTGGCCGCGGGTCTCCAGAGCCAGCACCTGCTGGGCGGCGTTCTGCTGCTGCTCCCGGGCCACATCCAGCTCATACTGGGCCTTTTGCAGGTCCCGGCCGGTTTCCTCCGCCCGGTGGGCGGCCTGGTCCAGGGAGGCTTTCAGCCCCGTCAGCTGCTCCCGCAGCCCGGACAGCTCGCTGGCCCGGGACAGGACCCCGGCACTGCGGCTGATGCTGCCGCCGGTCATGGAGCCGCCCCGGTTGATGACCTGACCGTCCAGGGTGACGATGCGGAAGCGGTTCTGATACCGACGGGCCATATTCACGCCGCAGTCCAGGTCCTCCACCACCACGGTGCGGCCCAGCAGATTCTGGAAAATGCCGTCGTACCGGGCGTCATACGTCACCAGCTGGGAGGCGATGCCCACGAAGCCGTACTCCTGGGCCAGGCGCGGCTCCCGGAGCATATCGCCCCGGATGGCGCTCATGGGTAGGAACGTGGCGCGTCCCGCGTCCCGGCGCTTCAGGAAGGCGATGGCCTCCTTGGCGTCGGTGTCCCGGTCCACCACGATGTTCTGCAAAGCCGCGCCCAGAGCGATCTCCAGGGCCACGGTGTATTGGGGGTCGGTGGTCATAAGGCTTGCCACGGGGCCGTGGATCCCGGACAGGGTGCCCCGGTCCGCCGCCTGCATCACGCCCTTCACCGCCCGGGAGAAGCCCTCGTAGTCCTTCTCCATCTCCGTCAGCAGACGGATGCGGTCCTCCATGGCGGCCAGCTGCCGGCGCAGCTGTTCGGCTTGCTGGGCGGCCTCCTGGGCCCGGCGGCGCCGGCCCTCCATCTTCAGGCTATGGCCCTGGATGACGTTGGCGGCGGCCTGCTCCTCCTCCCGGGCGGCAGTCAGGGAGGCGTTGTTTTCTTCGGTCTCCCGGCGGCATTGGTCCAGCTTTTCTCGGGCGGCGGCGCTGTCGGCGGCGATGGCGGCCTGCCGGGCCTGGGCCTGGGTCCGGGTGGCGTCCAGAGCGGCCAGCTCCGTCCGGCCCCGGGCGGCGTCAGCCACGGCCAGGGTCTCCTTGGCCCGCAGGGCCTCGGCTTCCTGCTGGGCGCTTCCGGCGCTTTCGGCCAGCTGCCGCAGGGCGTCCATCAGCTCCTCCAGCTGCCGGGTCAGGTCCTGGGCCTCCGCGTCGATCTGGTCTATGCGGTCCGTCAGGGCGTCGGCCTGGGTCCGGAGATTACCGGCCCGCTGCTGGGTGTCTGCCAGCTCCCGGTCCAGCCGCTCCAGGGTTTGCTTGTCATGGCTCAGGCTGTTTTCCAGCACGGCCATGGCGGAGGTCTCCTCCTGGGCGGCGGCGTCCAGCTGGGACACCTGGCCCCGCAGGGCCTCGGCCCGGACATCGTTGTCCCGGATCTTTTCCAGGCTCTCCTCCCCGGCGGCATACACGGCGTCCAGGTCCGCCTGGGCACGCTGGCGGTCCTCCTGGGCGGTCCGCAGATCGACCTCCAGCTTCAGGGCACCGGCCCGCAGGGCCTGGAGGTTTTCCAGCCACACGGAGATCTCCAGCACCCGCAGCTCGTCCCGCAGCACCAGGTATTTCTTCGCCGTTTCCGCCTGCTGCCGCAGAGGTTCTACCTGCAGCTCCAGCTCGGCGATCTTGTCGTTGATGCGCACCAGATTCTCCTCCGTGCGCTGGAGCTTCCGCTCAGACTCCTCCTTGCGGTGGCGGAACTTGCTGATGCCCGCCGCCTCCTCGAACACCTCCCGGCGCTCGCCGCTCTTCACGGACAGGATCTCGTCGATCTTGCCCTGGCCGATGATGGAGTAGCCCTCCCGGCCCATGCCGGTGTCCATGAACAGCTCGTTGACGTCCTTGAGCCGCACGGACTGGCGGTTGATATAGTATTCCGACTCCCCGCTGCGGTAATAGCGGCGGGTGACGGCCACCTCACTCTCGTCCCGGGGGAAGATGTGGCCGGTGTTGTCGATGACCAGCGTCACCTGGGCAAAGCCCATCTGGCTGCGCTTCTCCGTGCCGCCGAAGATCACGTCCTCCATCTTGGCGCCCCGGAGCTGGCGGCTGTTCTGCTCGCCCATGACCCACAGGATGGCGTCGGAGATGTTGGACTTGCCGGAGCCGTTGGGGCCCACGATGGCGGTGATGTCCGCGCCGAAATTCAGCACCGTTTTGTCGGGAAAGGATTTGAAGCCCTGAATTTCCAGTGCTTTTAAATACACGTTTCTGTCACTCCTTCCGCATATCCTGCATATCCCGGATGATGCGGTCAATTTGGCGGGCCACGGCGATGAAATCCTGCTCCGTGTAGCCCTTGGTGGTCATGGCTGCCGTCCCGATGCGGACGCCGGAGGTCTGCTGGGGGGATCGGGTCTCGTTGGGGACGCAGTTCTTGTTCAGGGTGATGCCGTGGCGGTCCAGTTCGTCCTGCACCGCTTTACCAGTGAGCCCGGTGTCCGTCAGGTCCAGCAGGAACAGGTGATTGTCCGTGCTGCCGGTGACCACCTTGTAGCCCATGGAGATAAATTCATCGCACATGGCTTTGCAGTTGCGGACAACGGCGTGGATGTATTCCCGGAACTCCTCCGTGGAGGCTTCCTCCGCTGTGACGGCCTTTCCGGCGATGACGTGCTGCAGCGCGCCGCCCTGGCAGCCGGGGAACACGGCGCTGTCCACCCGCTTGGCAAGCTCGGGCTTACAAAAAATCAGGCCGCCCCGGGTGCCCCGCAGGGTCTTGTGGGTAGTGGTTGTGATGATGTCCGCCAGGCCGAAGGGGGAGGGATGGTCCCCGGCGGCCACAAGCCCTGCGATGTGGGCCATGTCCACCATGAAATACGCCCCCACCTCCCGGGCGGCGTCGGCAAAGGCCGGGAAGTCGATGATGCGGCTGTAGGCCGAGGCCCCGGCCAGAATCAATTGCGGGCGGCACTCCCGGGCTTTCCGGCGGACGTCCTCATAGTCGATGAAGCCGTTTTCGTCCACCCCGTAGAACTCCATGTGGAACAGCTTGCCGCTGAAATTTACCGGGGAGCCGTGGGTCAGGTGGCCGCCGTTGTTGAGGCTCATGGCCAGAATGGTGTCGCCGGGCTTCAGCACGCTCATATAGGCGGCCAGGTTGGCGGAGGAGCCGCTGTGGGGCTGGACATTGACGTGATAGTCCGTCTGAAAGACGGCCTGCCACTGGCGGCAGCAGTATTCCTCCAGCTCATCCACATACTGGCAGCCGCCGTAGAACCGGCCCCGGTTGCCGGAGGGACGCTGGGCGGGATAGCCCTCGGAATATTTGTTGGTCAGGCAGGAGCCTACGGCCTTCATGACATTTTCGCTCACGAAGTTTTCGCTGGCGATCAGCTCCACGGTGCTGTTCTGCCGGGCCTGCTCGGCGGCAATGATCTCAAAAACTCTGGATTTCAACGGTGTTCCTCCTCCATGGGACCTACGGGATGGGCCGCTTCCGCAGCCTGCGGCTCCCGTCCCGCTTGTGTGCATATATAATCAGCTTATGATATCATAAATCCCGGTTTTTTTCAAGAAAAATCGCAGGACGGGAAGCCGTCCTGCGAAAATCGGTTATTCCGCCCATGCCGGGTTATTTTCCGGCGACAGGCATTGGGTGACCCGGGCGAAGGCGTCCCGGTCGGTGTAGTAGGTGTAGGTTTTTCCCTCCGGATTTACGAACCGGACGAATATGCCCTCGCTGCGGTCGGAGCCGTCCGGCAGGTGATAGGGCCACAGCTCCAGCACCGCCCCGTCGCCGTAGTCCAGGCGGAGGCTGTCCTCCTTGGGGACGTCCCGGCTGAAGGTGGCGTTCATGTTGAAGAGCTTCCCGTACAGGGCATAGCCGTTTTCCTGGGTGATGCGCAGGTCCTGGCCGTCCACCCGGGCCCGGAGGGAGGTGAATTTTCCACTGAAGGCGTAGGTGGTGCTGCTGGAGATGTCGCTCATGCAGCGGATGAACCGGTCATGATCCCGCTGGGGCTTGCTGATGGTCAGGCCCAGCGCCGTCACCAGCGCCGCCGCAAAGGCCAGCGCCACCACCCACATGGGGTGCCACCGCCGCCGGGGTTTCTCCTCCCGACGCACCGCATCATAAAGACCCATATCGTTCCTCCTATTCTTCGGGCAGGCACCGCACCAGCGTTTGCCATTGCATCCGGTCGGTGTCATACATATAGATTTTTCCGTTGGCTCCCCGGTACCAGACGAACACGCCGGGGACCCATTGGCGGTTGTATCCGTCCCACACGTCCAGGCCCCAGAAGCGCAGGATGCACCCGTCTCCGAACTCCAGCTCCGCGTCCGGCGCAGAATCGGGGGCGCTACTCTGGCGCTTGCCCATGCCGGCGGCATTCACCTCCAGATACAGCCGGGAGGCGGGCTCCTGGGCCCGGAATTGCCGCCCGTTCTGCCGGACGTACAGACTTCCCTGCGCCTTGGCATATAGAACGCTTTCTCCCAGCCCACTTATAAAATGGCGGTACTGCCGCTGTAAATGGGCGGCCCATAGAATGGGAAAAAATGCCAGTAACACCAGGGTCAGTGCGATGGCGATGAGTATGTGCAGCTTCCGGTCCCGTTTCCGGGGCCGGGGTGCGCGAACGGCGTCGTACAGAGGCATGGCGTGGACCCCCTTTTTTTCTCCTTATTATACAGGCTGCCCCGCCTCTTGTCCAGCAAAACAAAGTTGCGCCGCCTTTTGGGCAGCGCAACTTTTACTTTACAGGTTACTTTTTGAAGCTGTCCTTCAGGGACACGCTGCGGTTGAACACCAGGTGGTCCGCCGTGCAGTCCCGGTTATCCATGCAGAAATAGCCCGTGCGCATGAACTGGAAGGTGGGGGCGTTGATGCCGGTGCGGTTTTCCACCCGGTCGAAGTCTCGGGCCACGTCCACCATGGCCCGCTCCACCTTGCAGCCCTCCAGCACCATCAGGGAGTCGGGATTCAGGCAGTTCAGGAAGTCCTTGTCCGGGCCGTCGGGCTGGGGATCGGAGAACAGATTGTCATACAGGCGCACCTCGGCGTCCACGCAGCTCTCCGCGTCCACCCAGTGCAGCGTGGCGCCCTTGACCTTGCGGCCGTCGGCGGGATCGCCGCCCCGGCTGTCGGGGTCATATGTGCACAGGATCTCCACGATCTGGCCGTTTTCATCCTTGACGCAGCCGGTGCACTTCACCAGGTACGCGCCCTTCAGGCGGCACTCGGGGCCGTCGGGATACAGGCGCTTATACTTGGGAATGGGCGTCTCCAGAAAGTCCTCATGCTCGATCCACAGGTGGCGGCTGAAGGTGATCTCATGGGTGCCCTGGCTGGGATCGGTGGGGTTGTTCTCCACGGTGAAGGTCTCGCTCTGGCCCTGGGGATAGTTGGTGACGGTGAGCTTCACCGGGTGCAGCACCGCCATGGTCCGCTGGGCGGAGCCGTTCAGGTCCTCCCGCAGGCAGTGCTCCAGGAAGCCGTATTCCACGGTGTTGGGGGACTTGGCCACGCCGATGCGCTCGCAGAAGCTGCGGATGGAGGCGGCGGTATAGCCCCGGCGGCGCAGGCCGCACAGGGTGGGCATACGGGGATCGTCCCAGCCGGAGACATAGTGCTCCTCCACCAGCTTGCGGAGCTTGCGCTTGCTCATGACGGTGTGGTCAATGCCCAGCCGGGCAAATTCGATCTGGCGGGGCTTGTGATAGGGGATGGACACATTGCTGACCACCCAGTCATACAGAGGCCGGTGAGACTCGAACTCCAGGGAGCAGAGACTGTGGGTGATGCCCTCCAGAGCGTCCTGGATGGGGTGGGCAAAGTCGTACATGGGATAGATGCACCACTTGGTGCCCTGGCGGTGGTGGTTGATGAAGCGGATGCGGTAAATGATGGGGTCCCGGAGGTTCAGATTGCCGCTGGCCAGGTCGATCTTGGCCCGCAGGGTCATCTTGCCCTCCTCCACCTGGCCGTTCTTCATCATTTCAAACAGACGCAGATTCTCCTCAACGGGGCGGTCCCGATAGGGGGAGGTGGCGGGGATGCCGATATCGCCGCGGTTGGCCTTGAACTCCTCCGGCGTCAGCTCGCACACATACGCCAGGCCCTTTTTGATGAGCTCCACGGCGTATTCATAGTCCTTTTCAAAATAATCGGAGCCATAGAAGAAACGGTCGCCCCAGTCGAAGCCCAGCCAGTGGATATCCTGCTGGATGGCATCCACATACTCGGTGTCCTCCTTGGCGGGGTTGGTGTCGTCCATGCGTAGGTTGCACAGGCCGCCGTAACGCTCGGCGGTGCCGAAGTCGATGCAAAGGGCCTTGCAGTGGCCGATGTGCAGATAGCCGTTGGGCTCCGGCGGGAAACGGGTGTGAACGGTCAGTCCCTGGAACCGGCCACCCTCTGCGATGTCCTCGTCGATAAAGTTCAGAATAAAGTTTTTGCTTTCGGCACTCTCCTCCGTCAGAGGGGCCTTCACTTCCTCGGTCATTGTCTCACACTCCTTATTCGGTCGTAATCCCGTGTTTTCACACTGAACTTATATTATACGGTTCCCGTCCTCTGATTGCAAGAGCTTTTGAAGGGGCGGGACAACTTTTTTTGCGGGCATTGCAAAAAGAGGGAGGAGAGCGGCGCTCTCCTCCCTCTTTGGAAGCTGCTGGGGTTATTTCCGCTCCGTCAGCTTGCTGTTGCACTTCTGCAGGAAGCGTTCGTTGGCGATGATGGCCCGGGTGTGGGTCCCCTCGCCGATGGGGCCCCAGTCGTCGCTGGCCTCCACCCGGAAGGTGATGAGCTTGCCGTTTTCGGACACGCCGGTGACGGTGGCCGTGGCCCGGACGGTCATGCCCACGGGGGTGGGAGCCAGGTGGCTGGACTGAATATCCACGCCCACGGTGCCCTTGCCCTCCGGCAGGTCCGGCTGCACGCAGTCCATGGCGGCGTGCTCCATCATGGCCATCATAAACGGGGTGCCGAACACCTCCAGGCCGCCGGAGCCGATGGCCCGGGCGGTCATCTCCGGGGTGACCACCTGCTCAATGGTATAGGATTTGCCGATTTCGATCATATCCGTTCCTCCTTTATACGCCCAGCCGGGTCCACAGCCGGTCATACAGCCGCAGGGTGTCCTTGGGCAGGTTTTCATAGATCTCGCAGCGGTCCAGGGTCTCCGCCGGGGGCGCCATGATTTCGTAGATCTCGGGGTCCAGCTCCTCCTCGTTGACCTCCTCATAGTAGGCCGGGTACTGCTCCAGGGCTTCCCGGTTGGGGGATGCGTACCAGATATAGTCCATGTTGGCCAGGTTGGAGTCCGTGGAGGCGATGAAGTTGATCCACTCCTCCGCCTCGGCCATGTGCTGGGTGTCCTTCAGGACGCACATGGCGTCCACGAACCAGTTGCTGCCCTCCTCCGGGATGACGAAGGCCAGGTCCTCGTTGTTTTCCAGCATGGTCAGGTAGTCGCCGGCGTAGTACATGGCGATGGCGGCGTTGCCGCCCTCCATCTTCTGGAACACCTCGTCCATGACGAAGGCCTGATACACGCCGCTGTCCTTGGCGGTTTTCAGCAGGTTGAAGGCCTCCTCCAGCTGGCCGGGGTCCGTGGTATTGATGCTGTAGCCCAGGTCCAGCAGAGCCGCGGCCAGAGCGTCCCGGGAGTTGTTGATCATCAGCACCTGTCCCGCGTACTGGGGATCGAACATGGCGTCCCAGCTGGTAATAGGCTCGGACACCATGCTGGTGTTGTAGATAATGCCCAGGGTGCCCCAGGTGTAGGGCACGGTGTACTTGTTCTCCGGGTCGTAGCTGAGGTTCTTGTAGGTGTCGTCAATGAGTTGGAAATTGGGAATGTGGCTGTAGTCCAGCTCCGCCAGCATATCCTCCTGAATCAGGCGGGCAATCATATAGTCCGAGGGGACGATGACGTCGAAGTCCGCGCCGCCCATCTTGATCAGGGAGTACAGGGCCTCGTTGCTCTCCGCCGTCTGATAGTTCACCCGGATGCCGGTTTCCTCCTCAAACTGGGTGATCAGCTCCTCGTCGATGTACTCGCCCCAGGAGCACACGTTCACTACCCGCTCCGACTGGACGGAGTGTCCGGTGACCACCAGCACCGCCACTAAGGCGCAGGCCATGGCTCCGGCCGCCACCCGGCGCAGCAGCTTGTTGGGCCGCCGGTGGGGCTTCACCGGTCCGCCGGAGGCGGCGGACACCGCCGCGTGATGCTCCCGCCGGGCGGCGTGGCTGTCACGCAGGTTGATGATGGCCAGCAGCACCAGCACCGTCACAAACAGCAGGGTGGAAATGGCGTTGATCTCCGGACTGACGCGCTTTTTGGTCATGCCGTAGATGGTCATGGCCAGGGTGGAGGCGCTGGTTCCGGCGGTAAAGTAGCTGATGATGAAGTCATCCACGGACATGGTGAAGGCCGTCAGCGCGCCGGACACGATGCCGGGCTTGATCTCCGGGATCACCACCCGCCAGAAGGCCTGCATCCAGGTGCAGCCCAGGTCCTGGGCCGCATCGATGAGGTTGCGGTCCATCTGGCGCAGCTTGGGACCAACAGACAGGATGACATAGGGGATGTTGAAGCAGATGTGGGCGATGAGCAGGGTGCCGAAGCCCATGGTCAGCCGCTCCGGCAGCACCACCGCCGACTGCCAGGAGTTCACCCACCCGGCAAAGGCGCCCCAGCCGTTGAAGAACACCACGAACAGCAGGCACAGGCTGACGCCGGTGACGATATCCGCGTTCATCATGGGGATGTTGTTGACGGAGTTCACCACCGCCCGGCGGCGGCGGCTCATGGCGTACAGTCCAATGGCGGCAAACGTGCCCGCAATGGCCGCCACGATGGTGGACAGCAGCGACACCATCAGGGTAGTGTACACACTGTTCATGATCAGGCGGTTAGACAGCAGGGACTCGTACCATTTCAGGGAAAAGCCCTTCCAGACGCTGGAGCTGGTGCCCGCGTTGAAGGAGAACACGATGAGAATGATAATGGGTGCATAGAGAAACAGGAACACCAGCGCCATCAGCACCCGATCGCCGATGCTGTTCTGCTTGCGGCCGGTCATAGCATCACCGCCTGTTCCTCGCCCTCACCGAAGCGATTCATCACCAGCATGCACACCAGCACGATGATCATCATCACCAGGGAGATGGCCGCGCCCAGCTGGGGGTTATAGGCCCCGCCCAGGAACTGCCGCTCGATGAGGTCGCCCAGCAGAAGCTCCGTGCCGCCGCCCAGCATCCGGCTGATGGCGAAGGTGGACACCGACGGCACAAACACCATGGTGATGCCGGAGATGACCCCTGGCAGGCTCAGGGGCAGGATCACCCGGCGGAACACCGTCATGGAATTGGCCCCCAGGTCCCGGGCGGCCTCCAGCAGGGAGCCGTCCAGCTTGATGATGACAGAGTAGATGGGCAGGATCATAAACGGCAGGTAGTTATACACCATGCCCAGCACCACGGCCCCCTGGGTATTCATCATGGAGAAATACTCCAGCTCCGTACCGAAAATGTGGTTATACAGGCTGATGAGGCCGATTTTTTCAAACAGCTGGTTCAGCAGGCCGTGGTTTTCCAGGATGGTCATCCAGGAATAGGTCCGCAGCAGGAAGTTCATCCACATGGGCAGCATGATCAGCACCATGGCCGTCCGCTGGAATGCCGGACCCTCCCGGCTCATGAGATACGATACCGGGTACCCGATGACCAGACAGATCAGCGTGGCGATGATGGCCAGCTTGAATGACCGCAGAAACACCTGGGTATAGCCGCCCATCTGCACAAAATTGTCCAGGGTGAAGCCCCCCTCTGAGGAGGAGAAGGCATAGATCACCATGATGAGGATGGGGGCCACCACGAAAATGGCCATCCACACCTCATAGGGCACGGCGAACCGGGAGAGCTTATTCTTCATCCCCGCTCTCCTCCTCATCCGTCTCCCAGGAGGCGTCCGCCAGCTCCTCATACTCCTCGGAATAGGAGCTGTAGTCGCCGAACTGACCGGAATATTCGCTCTTTTTCATGATATGGAACCCGTCCGGGTCGATCTTTACGCCGATGCGGGCCCCCACCGGGGAGTGGTCCGTGGTCTGGATCAGCCACTTGAAGCCCCGGAAGTCCACGATGATATCGTACTGCATCCCCTTGAAGGTGACGTTGGTGACGGTGCCCGCCAGCTGGCCCTGCTCCACGGGGACAATGTCGATGTCCTCGGGGCGGATGACCACGTCCACCGGCTCGTTGGGGGCGAACCCGCCGTCCACGCAGGGGAACTCCTTGCCGTACATTTTCACCACGTTGTCGCGGACCATGGTGCCGTTTAAGATGTTGCTCTCGCCGATAAAGTCCGCCACAAAGGCGTTTTTCGGCTCGTTATAGATGTCCTCGGGGGTGCCGATCTGCTGGATGCGGCCCTTGTCCATCACCACCACGGTGTCGGACATGGTCAGGGCCTCCTCCTGGTCGTGGGTCACATAGATGAAGGTAATGCCCATCTGCTGCTGGATACGCTTCAGCTCGTTCTGCATATCCTTGCGCAGGCGCAGGTCCAGAGCGCCCAGGGGCTCGTCCAGCAGCAGGACCTTGGGCCGGTTCACCAGCGCCCGGGCGATGGCCACCCGCTGCTGCTGGCCGCCGGACAGCTGAGTGATTTTCCGGTGCTCAAAGCCCTTCAGACTCACCACGCCCAGCATTTCCGTCACGCGTTCCTCGATTTCCTCGGCAGGCACTTTGGCGATCCGCAAGCCAAAGGCGATGTTTTCAAACACGTCCAGATGCGGGAACAGCGCGTATTTCTGGAACACCGTGTTGATCTGCCGCTTATGCGGCGGGACATCATTAATCCTCACACCGTCAAAGGTGACGTCTCCCGACGTGGGTGTCGTGAAACCACCAATAATCCTCAGCGTTGTGGTCTTGCCACAGCCGCTGGGGCCCAGAAGTGTGAGGAATTCAGAATCGTTGATATACAGATTGATGTGATCGAGAACCAGCTCGTCGTCAAACGCCATGCAGAGGTCACGCAGGCGAATCAACTCTTTGGACATTTATCCTCCCCCGTTCATAAAATTTTTTTTTTTACCTCTTTTCTCTGTTCAAAGGGAGGCCTTTGCGGACAGGCCCGATATCTCTCGTTGAAATTTGGCAGATACAATATATAAAAAATAAAGACAAATGTCAATCATTATTTTTGCGAATATCAAAAAGGGCAGGAAAAAGCAAAAATCCCCTGTCCCGGTCTGTACCGGGACAGGGGAAAACGCGTCATGTTACTTGGTGCCGAAGATGCGGTCGCCGGCATCGCCCAGGCCGGGAACGATGTAGCCGTGCTCGTTCAGGTGATCGTCCACCGCACCCACATAGATGTCCACATCGGGATGAACCTTCTGCAGGTGCTCAATGCCTTCAGGGGCAGCTACCAGCACCATGAGCTTGATGTTGTGGCATCCGCGCTTCTTCATCTCGGTGATGGCGGCATCGGCGGAGCCGCCGGTGGCCAGCATGGGGTCCACGATGATGATGTCGCGGTCAGCCACGTCCTTGGGCATCTTGCAGAAATAGACGTGGGGCTCCAGCGTTTCCTCGTCCCGGAACATGCCGATATGTCCCACACGGGCGGAGGGCACCATGCGCAGCACACCGTCCACCAGACCCAGACCGGCCCGGAGAATGGGCACCACGGCGAACTTCTTACCGGCCAGAGTGGGCAGCTCCGCCTTGCACAGGGGAGTTTCCACCACCTTGGTGGTCAGCGGCAGGTCACGGGTGGCCTCGTAGGTGATGAGCATGCCGATCTCGGAAACCAGCTCCCGGAAATCCTTGACGCTGGTGTTCTTGTCCCGGAGGATGGTGAGCTTGTGGGCCACCAGGGGATGGTTCATGACGTGGACTTTTTCGCTAAACATGGCGCTTCTCCTTTATATATAAAAATTGTTAATCCAAGGTGATCTTCAGGCCCCGGGCCAGCCGCTCCCGCTCCGCCTGGCTCAGCCGCAGGTACACGGGAACCAGGTCCCGGGCCGTGGTGACCTGTCCGGCGGCAGCCATTTCCTCCGCCGCCAGGGCCACCCCCACGGCGTTCTGCATCACCAGCTGAGGCGGGGCCATCCGGCAGGGGACATCCTGCTCCAACAGATAATTATAACACAGCCCGGCCCCGTCGCCAACAACAAATTTCGGCTCCGGGCGGTTTTTTATCTCCTCCGCCAGCTCCGCCAGGCCGATGGCCCGGTCCGGACACTGCCGGGTCAGAACACCGTCATGGGCCAGGAACAGGGCGTTGTACACCTGATTGCGCCGGGCGTCCATGGCGCAGACGATGAGGCCCTCCATATGGGCCAGGTTCCGGGCCATGGCGGCCAGGGTGGACACGCCGCAGCAGGGCTTTTCCAGGGCCCAGGCCAGGCCCTTCAGGGCGGATACGCCGATGCGCAGGCCGGTAAAGCTGCCCGGCCCGTTGGCGGCCGCCAGCAGGTCCATATCCCGGACCCGCAGTCCGGCGGCGGACAGCATACCGTCCACCAGGGGCATCAGGGTGCGGCTGTGGGTCAGGCCCATGTTCTGATAGGCGCTGGCCAGGGGAACACCGTTTTCCACCACGGCGGCGGAGACGCTTTTGGCCGAGGTCTCGATGGCAAGTATTTTCAAAGCGGCTCCCCTCCTTCAATGGTAATGCTGCGCCAGCCGTCGTTTTCCGGACAGCGGGCGATGGTGACGGTAACGACGTCCGGCGGCAGGGCCTCCCGGACGTTTTCGCTCCACTCCACGGCGCACACGCCGCCCCGGTCCAGATAGTCCTCCCAGCCGATGTCGAACAGGGCGTCGGCGTCCGCCAGGCGGTACATGTCGAAGTGGAACAGGGGCGTGGGGCCGTCGTATTCGTTGACGATGGTGAAGGTGGGGCTGGTGACCCGGCCCCGGCAGCCAAGGCCCCGGGCCAGGCCCCGGGTGAAGGCGGTTTTGCCCATCCCCAGGCCGCCGAAGTAGGCCACCACCGCACCGGGGCCCAGGGTCCGTCCCAAACGGCAGCCCAGCTCCTCCGTTTCCGCGGGACTGTGGGTGATATACTCCATAGGTGGCCTCCTCTCCGTAAAATCAACTGATTATATCACAGGAATTCTCACTTGAAAAGAGAAAATTCGGTTTACAGAAAAAGTTTCGTATGCTATACTAAATTGATATCATGTTCCATGCAACCGGTTTTACAAGAGGAGCCTTTCATGCTGAAACGAATCAAGGATAGCATTTTCGATATTTTGCGGCAGGCCGACTGGCTTTTGCTGTGTCTTTGCTGCGGCGCGGCCCTGTTCGGGCTGGTGATGATCGCCAGCGCCACGAACTTTCTGAATTCCTGGAAGATGGTCATCGTCCAGGCCTGCGCCATTGTGCTGGGAGTGGGCATCTATTTTCTCATGTCCCAGATCGACCTGACCGAGGCCGCCAAGCGCTGGAAATGGCTGCTGGGCTTCGGCATCGTCATGTTCCTGCTGCTGAAAACGCCGCTGGGCATCGAGAACAACGGCAACCGGGCCTGGCTGGGGATCCAGGGCTTTCCGGCCAACATCCAGCCGGCGGAGATCGTGAAGCTGACGTTCATCCTGGTGCTCAGCCGGCAGCTGGTGTGGGTCAAGGAGAACTGGGGGCTGAAATCCCTGCGTTCCATTGCGTTTCTGGCGGGGCACGTGCTGCTGATGGTGGGGCTTTACTACGTCATCTCCTCGGACATGGGCAGCGCCCTGGTGTATATCTTCATCTTCGCGGCCATGGCCTTTGTGGCCGGGGTGGCGGCCCGGTGGTTCATCATCGCCCTGCTGGGCGGCGGCGCGGCGTTTTACCTGCTGTGGGAGCTGGACAAGATCCCGGACTATATGAAGGAGCGGTTCATGGTGGTGTTTGACCACAATCTGGACCCCCTGGGGGCCGGATGGCAGCAGACCCGGAGCCTGCTGGCCCTGGGCGGCGGCAAGCTCACCGGCCAGGGGCTGTTCCATGGGATACAGACCCAGGGCGAATACTCCGGCAGTCTGCCGTTCCGGTACACGGACTTCATCTTCTCCGCCATCGGCGAGGAGCTGGGGATGCTGGGGTGCCTGGCGGTGCTGCTGCTGCTGGCGGCCATCATCGTGCGGTGCCTGATGGTGGCGCGGAAGGCCCGGAACACCACGGAGTCCTACGTCTGCGTGGGGGTGGCAGCGGTGCTGATCTTCCAGACCATCAGTAACGTGGGTATGTGCCTGTTTGTGCTGCCGGTGATCGGTCTGACGCTGCCGTTTTTCAGTTATGGCGGCTCGTCCATCGTGACCCTGTTCGCCGCCATGGGCATGGTCAGCAGCGTCCAGAGCCACTCCCTGCCGGATTGGCTGCGGTAAGGGAGGCGGGCATGGAGCGTAAGTCTGCCGGACTGCAGGTCCGCCGAATGACGGAGGCGGACCTGGAGCCTCTGCACCGGCTGCTGTCGGACCCGGAGGTCATGCGGTATCTGGAGCCGCCCTTTTCCCGGGAGCAGACCCGGGCCTTTCTGGACCGGGCGGGGCTGACGCCGGAGCCGCTGATCTTGGCGGTGGACGACGACGGCGGCTTTGCGGGGTATGTGATCTGGCACCCCTATGACGATGTGTCCATGGAGCTGGGCTGGGTCCTGGACCGCAGCCGCTGGGGCCGGGGATACGCCGGGGAGCTGACCCGGCTGCTGACGGACCGCGCCCGGCGTCAGGGTCGGGGCGTGGTCATTGAGTGCGTCCCGGAGCAGACGGTGACCCGGCACATCGCGGAAAAGTCCGGCTTCCGCTTCTGCGGCATGGCGGAGGGCTGCTGCGTGTACCGGCGGCAGCCGGACGAAAAAGAACCGCTTTGATCGGCCGACTCAAGCGCGGCAAAAAATCAGAATGGCGCAGCGTAAGCTGCGCCATTCTGCACAATCCGGACTATTCATCCCGGTACGCCGGGAGCCTTGTTATCCGATTATTTACACGATGAAGTACAGCACCAGCGGGATACACAACACATACAGCACCGGGTGGACCTTCTTTGCATCGCCCGTCAGCACCTTGATCAGCACGTCCGTCAGCACGCCCAGGCAGATTGCCGCGGCGATGTCGCCGGTGAAGGTGCCGAACAGGATCATTACAAAGGGACCGAAGCAACTCTTGAAGTCGGAGAAGTCCAGCTTCGTAAAGCCCGACAGCATGGAGAAGCCCACGAAGATCAGCGCCACGCCGGTCACGGCAGTGGGGATCATCAGAAACAGCGGGGACAGGAAGATGCACACCAGGAACAGCCCGCCGCTGACGATCGCCGTCAAACCCGTGCGGCCGCCTGCTTCCACGCCGATGGTGGATTCAATGAAGGTGGAGATGGTGGTGCATCCGGTGCCGGAGCCCACCACCGTGCCAACGGCATCCACCAGGAAGGGCTTTTCGATCTGGGGGAAGTTGCCGTCCTCGTCCAGCATATTGGTCTGGGCGCCCACGGCGATCAGTGCGCCGAAGGTAGCAAAGAAGTCGCTGGTGAACAGGATGAAGATCCATACCAGCGCGCCGGGGATGTCTGCCAGCACGGACTTGAAGTCGTAGCACAGCACCAGGTTGCCGATTTCGCTCATATCCGGCAGGGACACCAGCGTGGCGGGCAGCGTGGACACGCCCATGGGGATGCTGATGACGGTGCCGACAATGATGCCGATCAGAATCGCGCCGCGCACCCTATAGGCCGTCAGCACGCCCATCACCGCCATGGTGATCAGGGCCAGCAGCACCGCGGGCTGGGTAAAATCGCCCAAGGCCAGACCGCTGTCGCTGAAGGCGGCAAGGCCGGTGTTCTTAAAGCCCAGATAGGCAATGAAGAAGCCCACAGCGGTTGGTATGGCGATCTTCAGGTTTTTCGGCAGCAAATCCACCACCATTTTCCGCACACCCAGAACCGTCACCAGAATGAACAGGATACCGGAGCACAGCAGCAGCGCCATGGCCCAGCCGAAGGATACCGTGCCGCTGTTGATCAGCCCGCCGAGAATGAAGTTGCTGCCCATGGCGGTGGACAGCGCCAGCGGCAGATTGGCATACAGGCCCATAAACAGGGTGATGATGCCGCTGACCAGTGCGCACATCACCAGCAGCGCTGACTTGCTGATCACAACGCCGTTTATATCCGTGATGTAGGGATCGGGGCCGAAGCCGCAGATGGCGGAGGGCTGCACTGCCAGCACATAGGCCATGGTCATAAAGGTGGTGATACCTGCCAGCACTTCCCGCCGGACGGTGGTACCGTGATCCTTCAGCTTAAAAAAATCGTTTTTCATGTTGCTCCTCTCTGTGCTCTTTTGCAAGTTGGGTTTTGGGGGATTCGGTTTTATTCCACGACCTCCAGAATGGGGTCGATGACCTTCTGCTGCACCACATCAATGAATCCGCAGTCGGTAATGGCGTAAGCAGGGATAGCTGCCAGACAGATAAAGCTGAGGAACATGAAGGGAATGGCGATTTCCGTGCCCATTTCATGGGCCACCCGGTTCAGCTCCTTCTTCTTCTCCGCCAGCTCATCCAGGGGCAGGTCGCTCAGCAAGCCGCAGATGGGATATGCCACCTCGGCGGCCACCTTGCCGTCCCGGACGATCACCTGTCCGCCGCCCAGCTCCACGCAGCGGTTCACCGCCAGCGCCATGTCCTCAAAGCTGTCACCCATGACAATGATATTGTGGTTGTCATGACCCACGGAGGAGGCCATTGCGCCGCCCCGGATATGGAAGCCGCCCATAAAGGCCTTGCCCACATTGCCGTTCTTGCCGTGACGCTCTACCTGGGCAATATACAGCACATCCTGCTCCACATCGCACTGCACCACGCCGTCTACCACCGGCAGCTCCACGTCCCGGCGATTGGTGAAGGGCATGTAGGGCAGCGTATCCATCACCAGGGCCTTCACCTTCTTGGCGCCTGCAGGGGCATGGATCTTGAAGCTGTCCGCCGTGATGGGGTTTTTCAGGTGCATGGTGTTCAGCACACAGGGCTCGTGCTCTGCCGTCTCATAGTGCACCAGCAGCTTGCCGTTGTCTGTGATCTGGCGGCCGCCGGCGAAGGTGGTCAGCACGCGGAAATCCTCCGGGCCGGTGGTGATGTTGACGTCTGCCCGGCGTCCGGGTGCCAGTCCGCCGATTTCCCGGTCCAGATTGAAAGCCCGCGCGCAGTTGACGGTGACCATCTGAATGGCCTTGACAAAGTCCAGACCCATGCCCAGGGCCGTGCGCAGCGAGTCGTCCAGATGGCCCCGCTCCTGCAGGTCCACCGTGTGCAGGTCGTCGGTGACGATGCTGACCATGGCGGTGTCCAGATGATTTTCCATCACGGTCTTCAGCAGCACCGGCATATTCCGGGCGGCGCTGCCCTCGCGCATCATCAGGTGGCAGCCGTTGCGCAGCCGCTCAAACACATCCTTTTCGCAGAAGGACTCATGGTCGGTGGACACACCGGCGGCAATGCAGGCGCTCATGGCCGGGCCGTACATATCCGGCAGATGGCCCTGCAGGGTCTTGCCGGGCATGGACAGCGTGGTGTCAAAGGACTCCAGCAGATCGGGGAACCCGGCTGTGATATAGGGGCCGACACACTCGGACAGGCCCACCGCGTCCGGACGCTTCAGGGCCTTGCGGATGATCTCCGGATTAAAGCGCCCGCCGCTGGTCTCCAGATTGGGGGAAAACGGCACGTGGGACGGCACCACGAAATAAATTTTCAGGTCTGTGGCCTCGGCCTCCTTCAGGATGGCCTCGATGCCCTCCAGCCCGGACACCACGCCCACCTCGTGCAGGTCCGTCATAATGCCGGTGGTGCCGTGTGCCAGCACCGCCTCGGCAAAGGGCCGGATGGCCAGCGAGGAGCTTTCCGGATGGATATGTCCGTCCAGGAAGCCGGGGGTCAGATACTTTCCCTCCGCGTCCACCACCCGGGTGCCCTCGCCGATACAGTATTCCACATCGCCCACGGCAGCGATGGTGTCGCCGCAGATGGCCACGCCGCCGTCATAGATCTCACCGGAATAGACATTGACCACCTTGCCGTTCCGGATCACCAGATCGGCCGGAGTCTCACCCTTCGCAACGGACAGTAATTTCTGATTCATGCTGTACCTCCATACTAAACGCATAATTCCGCTTGCTGCTTCTATGTTCTGGTGCCCCGCACCGTTGGAAACCCTTTAAACCTTCACCACCGGGAAGCGGTCCGGCAGCTCAATGCCCGCCCGCTTATAGATGGCCTTGGCCCGGTCGCAGGCCTCCTTCAGGATGGCCTCCTCGTCCAGGGTCAGGATCTTCCGGTCCCGCATAAGCCACTTGCCGTCGCACATGGTGGATTGGATATTGGCCGAATGCATGGCCGTTACCAGGGCGGCGATTTTGTCGTTCACCGGCATCATCGACGGACCGTGGGGGTCAATGACGATCAGGTCCGCCTTCTTGCCGCATTCCAGACTGCCGTACAGGTCCTCGTCCAGCAGTGCGCGGGCGCCCCACTTGGTGGCCATCCGCAGAATATCCTGCGAGGGAACCACCGTGGGGTCCAGACGCCAGCCCTTGTGGATCAGGCTGGTCAGCCACATCTCGTCCACCATGTCCATGTGGTTGGAGGAGGACGCGCCGTCCGTACCGATGGAGGGCCGCAGCCCCATCGCCAGCATCTTCGGGATCCGTGCAAAGCCCAGCACGCGCATGGCGGAAGCCGGGTTGTGGGAAATCTTCACTTCCCGCTTCTTGAACAGCTCCAGCTCCTCATCCGTCAGCCATACCGTGTGAACGGCCAGCAAATTCTTATCCAGCACGCCCAGCCGCTCCAGATGCTTCACCGTGCCCTCGCCCCAGCGGGCGTAGGTATATTCCTTTTCCTCCTTGGCCTCGGCCACATGCATGTGGATGCCGACGCCGTATTTGTCCGCCAGCTCCTTGGTGCGGACGCACAGTTCATCGGTGTTGTTGAAAATGGTGCGCAGACCGAACCATACCTGTACCCTTCCGTCGGCGGTGTTGTGGAATTTCTCCAGGTCCGCCACCTGCTGCTCCAGCTCCTGCTCCATGGTGCGCTGCCAGATTTCCGGCAGGCCGTCGCCGCAGTCCATCACGGATTTGGCCAGCTTGCCGCGCAGACCGGACTCCGCCGTACCCCGGGCCATGCCGGAGACGAACTGTCCGCCGGGCTCAGCAAAGGAGGTTACGCCGGAGCGGATCAGCTCCAGGCTGGTCATCAGCGTGGACACATAGGAGTCCTCCTCCGTCATGCTGCTCTCAAAGGGCCACATCCGGTCGTGGAGCCAGCAGATGAAATCCACATCATCGCCTACGCCCCGGGAAATCTGCTGGGAGGTGTGCACATGGGTATTCACAAACCCGGGCAGCACATACCTGCCCTGCAGGTCAATGACCTCCGCGTCGGGCTTCACCAGCCTGGGGTCAACCTTACCGACCGCCGTAATGCGGTCATCCTCCACCAGCACGCCGCCGCCGTCAAAAACGGTGTCCTGCTGATCCATGGAGACGATGTAGCCATTCTTCAAATAGGTTTGCATGAAATTCCTCCATCCAGATACTTGTCAAGCTGTTTCATAAATGATATACTCACCCTACAACCTATAACGGTTATAGGTTCAAGCCCTAATTTTAATTTTTCCGGATTTTCTGGTGTTCTCACAAAATCCTGCTGTTATACCCCGGAAAAATGGGAGGTTTTTTATGAAAGAATTTTTGACCATCGGGGAGCTTGCCAACATTTTCAACATGAATGTCCAGCTGCTGCGCCATTATGACGCCAAGGGCCTGCTGGTGCCGCAGGTGCGCAACAGCGAAAATAACCGCCGCTTTTACCACTTCGACCAGGTCTATCCGCTGGCCACGATCCGGTATCTGCGGCGGCTGGACTACTCTCTTGCCCAGATCAAGGCCTTTCTCCACAGCAACGGCCTGCGTGATAACCTGCAAATGCTCTCCCAGCAGGCGCAGCAGCTGCGCCGTCAATGCGACGAGCTGAATGCCACCATCCAGATCATCCAGCAGAAGGTGGAGTTTATCGAGCGGGAGCAGGCCGCCAGCCAACGGGATAAATTCTATGTCCGCTCCTTCCCGCGCCGGGCCTTTCTGCACATCGGCGAGGAAATCAACCTCTTTACCCATGAGCTGTTTTACTTCTACCCCACCGTGGGCTTTTATCAGGGGCAGCGGAAATGGTTCGGCGCCTATCTCTATGAAGATACTCCGACCGAGGCCCACCGTCTGCCGGATTTGATGGCCGATCAGCCTGTTTCCTATATTCCTGCCGGGGACTATCTCTGCGGCTATCACTACGGACCGTATCTCACCATTCAGGACTCTATCGACCGCCTGTTTGGCGAAGCTTACCGACGTAAGCTGCCGGTGGATGACTGTGTTATCACCCCCAACATCGTGGATCAGTGCTGCGAGGGACACCCGGATAATTATATTACCGGCCTGGAGGTGCGCATCCTCTCCCTTGATGAACAAAATGAAAAAAAGTCCTTTGCGGCCATTTCCAAGCCTGAGGACGTGTAAGCTGCTGCGTATACCGGTGGGAGCCGGAGAACCGTCGGTTCAAACGCGGTATATGCCGCGGGTACATAGGACCATCCCTCCTGGGCATAGGATTGCCGTGAAGGAGGGATGGCTTATGTTATCGGCGGCTTTGCTGCTGCTGTCCAACAGCTTGTTTCTGACGCTGCACCTGTCCGGAAATCCCGGGTCGTTTCCCCGTCCTTTGTCCCGACAGGAGGAGCGGGAGTGCCTGGAGCAGTGGGGCAGGGGAGACCTGTCTGCCCGCAACCGCCTGGTGGAGCACAATCTCCGCCTGGTGGCCCATATCATCAAGAAGTACTACACCCAGGCTGCCAACCAGGAGGATCTGATCTCCATCGGCACCATCGGCCTGATCAAGGCCGTGAACACCTTCCAGCCGGACAAAAAAATCCGCCTGGCAACCTATGCGTCCAGGTGCATTGAAAATGCTATACTAACCTAACAGAAGAAACGGCCTTGCAGGTGGCGGAACGGGTGCCTTTTGAGGCAAAATGGCGCCTGCTGGCGAGAGTGGGAGTCCGCTGCTTTATTCTGATTTCCAATGTATCGGGTGCAGTAAAGGTAGCCCCGCTGCAAATTCTTCAATTTCCGGTGATACTGCCGCACAAGTTTCAGGACGCGGAGAAGTTCAATTTGCAGTTCTCGGACTTCTCAGAAATCGCCGAAACGGCGGACAAGCTCCGCTGGCTGCGATATCAGAAAGGCCTGCGGCAGAGAGACGTAGCTGACTGTGCCGGGATTGACCGAAGCACGTATGTTCACTTTGAGGAATCCGGGAAAGATTTCTACCCGCCGGAACATATAGAACGGATCGCGCGGCTTTTTGAGGTGCCGGTGGAAACGCTGCTGGATGACTATAATCTGTTTCTGCGAAACGGTCAGGGGGATCAGATCAAGGCGATCCGAACGAAACTCGGTCTGACGCAGAGAGAATATGCGGACAAGCTGGGCGTCAGCCTTGGAAATCTCAAGCATTGGGAGCAAAACCGCAAGCAGATTTTCAAATCCACATGGGAGAGGTATTTCAAGCAGAGACTTGAAAGCTGCAAAAAAGTCCGATAGAATTATTACAGAATCATTCAGGAGATGCTGACCCATGATTATTAAATCTTCGACCACGCTTCGCAACGACTATGGCATGATCTCTGATTTGGCGCATGAAGAAGCTGAACAGCGCGAGGAAACCTTGAAGCTGCGCGCAAAGCTGGAGGCAGCAGAGGCCGCCCGACTTTCCGGTGCGCCTGCCTATACGCTGGAGGAATCCAGAAAACGGCTGGAGGCGATCTATCATCGCAGATAATTTTGCCCCTCCCAGCAGAAGATTGAAGAATTTGCGCTGCTTCACAGAAAACTTGCGGCGTCAAACTCTGCGAGAAGTATCTGAAAAACGGGCAGACTGGCTTTCAATGCCAGTCTGCCGCAGTCTGTCGAGAAACCCGGCTGCGCACTAAGCGGCAGCCGGGTTTTGGGCGTATATAACGCAAAAAACTGCGAAAACCAGCAAAGAAAGCGCTCCTTCCACTTCCAATTGGCCAGCTTTTTCAGATTCATGGCAGCAAATTTAAGCTTCACCCAGTTTGTCACCTGGGCCAAGCCTCTGTATTGTGTATAACGCATGGCGTGTTTTTCTTTGGCATCCGCAAAGACACGCTCAATGGTTTCCTTCCGTTGCTTGTAAAGCTTCTGGTATTTTGGCGTGTAGCGGGCGTCGTCCGCCAGGTCCTCGTAATCCTTCCAGACATGTCTCTGTACGGTCTTTACGCAATTCTTGGAATGTGTGCAAAGCGCTCTGGTGGGACAATTTGCGCAGATTTTGGGATCACTTTTGTATTCCCTGTAGCCGTCTCGGTTTATAGTGGCGTAGTTAAGAACCCGGTATTCCGGGCAAATGATACAGTCGTAAAACGCATCATAGACATACTTCCACCACTCATGGCCGCCCTTCATCGTTTGCGGGCGCTTGTAGGCTGTGGATAAAACTCTGCCGTCATCAAAGACTTTCTTACAAATATGGGGTGTCTTGTAGGCGGAATCGGCAATGATAGTCTCTACCTGTGGAAATTTCTCTGTTACATTGTCATATACTTCATCAAAGGCTACGCCGGGACAAGACTTTCCGTGTCTACGATTTCCACTACCACACGATCCGGTTTTCCTCGTTCCAACATTTTTCATCACCCCAGACTATTTTATCACACGAACGCGAAAAAGCCCAGCACTAGCTGGACTTTTTCGACAGGCTGGCGGGAGCGGCTTTCAATGCCAGTCTGCCTGCTTGTGTATGTATCACCGTTGCCTCTTCAGGTGCTTCACCGCTGCGTCCATCAGTTCCAGCTTCTGCTCTGTGCCGCAGGGCAGAAGCTGGATGTTTTTCAGCGCCTGATCCGCCTGAAATTTTGCAAGTTGCTGCTCCAGCTCCTTTTGCGCTTGCTGAGACTTGGGGAAAATCAGAAATACGTCCATGGCTGCCCTCCTTTCCGGAGCGTTTCCTGCTTCAATTTATGCGTGTTTTTCGGTGCATATTGGTCAGGCGGATCTTGCCTCTGGTTTTCTTCTGATCCCGCAGGACCGCATACAGCAAAACGGCCAATCGCTCGGCCGCCTTGCCGCTGATTTTGGCAGCGACCTCAACGCCGTTGAGGCTCATCCTCACGACCTGTTCCGCTGCTTCTCCCGAATAGTTCATCTGTTTTCTCCTTTCTCTCGTCGTGCAGCGCCTCCAGCTGCGCCCGAATCTCCTCGGCACGCCTCTGGGCGCTGTCGCAGGTTTTCAGATTCTCCTGCAATTTCTTGATTTTTGCCGAAACGGCTGCGATCTGCTGCTTCACCTCCATGACTGCAGCCTCGTCTCCGGTGCGGACCGTCCGCTTCAGCTTGTTCCGCAGATCGGTGCGCTCGGCGGTCAGAGCCGTGATCTTATGACCGGCTCGCTCCCGATAGGCATCCAGCTCTGCGGCGGTCTCAATCTGATTTTCCGCCAGGAATCGGTTCTGTGCATCCAGCCGGTCCAGCTTCCGTAGATCCTGCCGCATGGCGGCGGAGAGCCTCGGCGCAGAGGCCGGAAAGCGGACCAGAATATGCAGCTCGTAGCAGTAATAGTAGTAGAGAGCCGCAATTCCCTTGGCCTTGGTGTGGGGCGGATGCTCGGCGCGGTACTTGCGATACCGGCTCTGTTCCTCTTCCGGGAAGGGCTTCTGTCTGCGGATGCGCTCCAGGATCCGGCTTTCGATGGTGTCCAGCGTGTATTCCTCGCCCAGCCGGTCGAAGCGATAGAACCGCTCCGAACCCTGCGGGCGAAGAGAGGGCCGCTGCAGCGCCTTGCCGGAGGCGGCGGTGAGCTTCAGCTCGTAGCCCATCTCCTCCAAAGCATCGAAAAATTCATCCTCCGTCAGGGAGGCCCCAATGGCACGGTCAATGTCGGCACGGATCAGGCTGCGGTTGGTTGGCTTGCCGTTTTCTCGGCAAACCACTCGCTGTAATTCTTGCCTTTCCTCTCCGGACGGCGGATCACGGAAAGGCCGTACTCCCGGCACAGCCGGTCGGAAACCTCCCGCGTATGGGCGTAGTCTCCGTTGGAACGGTAAAATTTCTTCCCGTCCACGAAGGAGACTGTGTTGATGACGAAGTGCGAATGGATGTGGGACGCTTTGTCCAGATGGGTGGCTACCAGCACCTGATACCGGCTGCCCCACAGCTCCTCCGCCAGCCGGATGCCGATGCGGTGCGCCTGCACCGGCGTGACCTCGCCCTCCTGAAAAGACTGATAGCCGTGATACGCGATGGTTCCGCCCTCCTTTCGGAATCGCTTCTTCACGGCCATCATTTCACTGCGGGCGGTTTCGGCATTGCAGTTGATGCCGGTGACCAGCTGCCGCTGATTGGTCGCCGCCTCACGACCGGCATAGGCGATCACATCCTCCAGGGTATCCCGGTTCGTACCCGCCGGGGACGGGATCGTCTCTGGGCTTGTGGTTTTGTCCGGGTTTTCGGCGTAGAGAAGCACCTTGCCGATATACCCTTTGACGCGCCACAGCGAAGTCACTGCCATGAACCGTACATCACCTCCAGCAGTTCATGAATGGTTTTCTTCAGCAACTCGACATTTTCCCAGTAGGCCGCCGTATCCACAAAGCCTTTGGCGTTGGCGATCAGGGCCACCTGATTCATGTTGTTATTGATCTGCTGCAGATTGCGGAGCACCGAGATCAGGTCCATGGAGGGCATCTCCCGGATAGAGCTGTGCTCGATCAGTGCCCGAAGATATTTCTCCCGGGACCAGCCGGACCGGGCCACATCCCGGCGCAGCCGCTCCATTTCCTGCTCGTTGAGCCGCAGGTCGATTTTGATGTTTCTCCTGGCCACGCTGCCTCCTTTCAGCCGGTATAAGGGTTTGGGGCTACCCCAACAAGCAAATGTGCCGTCAAAGCACGATGCTTGCTAAGAAAATGCCATAGGCATTTCCCTTGAGGCTGCCCCGCGCCTCAGCGCTCCTGATTCCGCTCCGGCGGGAAGGGCACCGCCTCGATATCATCGCCCACCCGGAAGAATTTCTCCGGATATTTGAATTGCTCCGTATATCGACGCAGCTGTTCGGGAGAGAGGCTGCCAAAGTCGTCGCCTCTGCAGTCGCAGACAAAGCAGGTCCCGGCAATGATGTCCAGCATCTCCCGGCGAGTGGAATCGGCATACACGGCACGGTTCAAGGGCAGGCCGTCCAGCTTGCCCTCCTCGTTGCAGACGATGCAGACCGGCTCCTCAAAGGGGTAGAAGGCCTCAATCATCCCGCCCACGATCTTCTGATAGCTCTCCAAAGAGGCGTCGATGGAGGCGGGCCTTGCCAGCTTTCCGGGCTCCAGCAGCACCACATGGATTTCCCGGCGCAGAGGCCGGGCAGTGCTCTCGTCGAAAGTCACCTGCCGGAAGCCGATGCTGTCACAGAAGAAGGCCGTTCTGCCTTCCACCACCACGTCGGACACAGACATGGAATGACCTTGGAAGTCCTCCGGGGGATTCACGTTGAACAGGGTGTAAACCTCCTCCAGATCGCTGCAGTTCACTGTGCCCTCGAATACGCAGTCGTAAATACTGCTGTCGATAACCTTGGGGCCGAAGCCTCGTCGGGCAAGGGCCTCCGTGGACAGCAGCGCCCGGCGCTCCTCGTCCCGATTCTGGTTGATCTGATACAGCTTAATGTCCATCATCGTTCCCAATCCTCCTTCTTTTTCATTAGACCAAGCTGCAGCTGGAGCTGTTCGTTGACGTCCTTTCCCCGGGTAGGCGGCTCATCCAGAACGGTGTAGCCTTGAAGGCCGTCCAGGATGCCCTGTGCGGCAGCCCGGCCCACCTCATCGTTGTCCAGATGCAGCCGCAGAGTGGTGACCTGCGGGTGTTCCTCCAGAAACCGGCTCAGCGCCACCGGCACTACGCCCTGCCGTTTCGGGGTAAATACGCCTGCCAGGGACAGCAGCGCCTCCTGCTTCCAGTCCCGGCCTGCGTACTTTTCCAGCGTGGCATAGCTCAGCAGGTCGATGGCTGCCTCAAACAGGTGGACGGTATCGGCCTGAGGATTCTCCGCAATGGAGAAGGAATAGTGCTTATCGCTGCCGGTGGCCTCGGATTTGAACTTGCTGAAGGTGCTGCGCAGCGCCCCATAGCGGGGCTTGCCCATTCGGTCATAGCCCACAAACAGGGCGTTTTTGTACTGACTGGTCTGAAACAGCAGCTTCTTTTCGATGCAGTAGTCGATGATCTCCGGATGGATCCCACGCCCCTCCAGATAGGTTTTCACCGCATCGCAGCTGCTGTCCACATCCGGCAGCAGCAGGCGGCGCTCCTTGGGAATCACCGGCGCTTTTGGAGCCGTATAGTTCTGCAGCGGCGTGCCGGTCAGTAGGCTCACGGCTTCCGGGAAGGACATTTCCTTGACCTTCACCAGATAGTCCAGCGCGTTCCGCCCGCCGATGCCCCGGGAGAACCAATGCCATTTCCCGTTGAAAATTTTCAGGCTGTCATGCTCCCGGGTGCAGTAGGTACTGCCGGAGACGCGGACCAGCTCGCCCGGCTCATAGGCCTGCAGATAATTCAGCAGATCGATCTGCCGGGCAGCCTCAATGGCTTCTGCGTCTACATAGGGCATCAGCGCACCTCCTTTTCCGGCTGCATCAGCTTATCAGCACGGCCCTCAATGCAGTCCCGGAGGGTCTCCATGTAGCCCAGCTCCAGCTTTTCAAAATCCCGCAGGACATCGGCAACGGGGCACGGGGATTTCATCAGGGCCTGGCACTGCTCGGGCTGCAGTTCCAGATCCTCCATGGCAAATAAAATATCCTGCCGCACGGCGTACTCATAAGCGTGCTGCAGGATCTCATCCGGCGGAAGGGTCAGCAGCCAGTCCCGGTAGCTGTCCTGTTCCGCCTCCATCTTGTGGTAGATGGCAGTATTCAGTTCTTCAGGTGTCATTGTTCCTCTCTTTCTCTCATCCCGGCTGCACCAGACGCTTGAACTTCAGCGGACTTTCCGCAATGTAGCGGGTAATCAGCCGACTCTCGGCCTTGGTTTCGGGATAAGCGGTAATGGTGATGGTTTTGGTGTTCCAGTCCAGCGTATAGGTGTCGGCAGCCACATTGGTGATGTGGTGCTCCGCCAGGAAACCCCGGAAGGCCTGCATAGCCACCAGATTATCCGACATAATGACGTTCACATAAGTTCTGTCCTTGCTGAGCTGATCGCTCACAAGGCAGGCCAGCGAGCAGCCCACGCCGCCCGCGATGGCGACTACCAGCAGTGCCAGCATACTGTCCGCCGACACGATACGCTTGGTGATCCAGAAATAAATGAAGTCGGACAGGATCACGGCGATACCCGCCAGAACCCACCGACTTCTCTGGATCAGTATGGTTTTTGTAGTGGAAAGGGCGTTGTCCAGCACCTTGGCCAGAAACAGCGCACCGAGATAGAGCATAGGCTTGCCTCCTTTGATTTTTGTATTTGAACGGGCAAAGGATGAACTTGCTTTTTCGTGCGGATCCGCATCTCATGAACTTGCTTTTTCGTGCAAATTAAACTCCTACGAACTTGCTTTTTTGTGTTCTCCGTGTTATACTTGGCATATAAATAGGGTAAGCTATCTGCATAAGGAGTGAGAAGATGCTGAAACGAAAAATATACGATGAACTCGTAGCGTGGAAAAGCAGCAGCAACGGAACAACTGCCATGATGATCGATGGCGCACGCCGTGTCGGCAAAAGTTATATTGCCGAAGCGTTTGCAAAGGCTGAATACAAAAGCTATATCCTGATCGATTTTGGACGAGCTCCCACAGACGTACTGGATCTATTCGCCAACGATAGCTCTGATCTTGATCTATTCTTCGCAAAACTCGCAGCCTTTTATGCAACGCCTCTCCACAGAAGGGAATCGCTGATCATTTTTGATGAAGTTCAACAATATCCGAGAGCACGCCAGCTTATCAAATATCTTGTAGCGGATGGCCGGTTTGATTACCTTGAAACAGGATCGCTGATTCGGCTGAAAAAGAATGTCCAAGATATCATTATTCCTTCGGAAGAGGATCACATTGAGATGTTTCCGCTGGATTTTGAGGAATTTCTCTGGGCAATGGGAGACGAGGCCACATATCCACTGATTCGGCATTGTTTTGAAGCAAAGCAACCCCTTGGCGCAGCACTTCACCGGAAGATCATGAATGACTTTCGCCAATACATCCTGGTTGGGGGGATGCCTCAGTCCGTTCTTGCTTACATGAATGGCAAGGACTTCGAGGCATCCGATGTTGCCAAACGCAGGATTCTGAAGCTGTATCATGAGGATGTGGCAAAATTTGCAGAGGGATATGAAGATAAAGTGTTTGCCGTATTCGATGGCATTCCGGGTCAGCTTTCAAAAAAAGAAAAGAAATACAAGCTTTCGTCTCTCGGAAAGCAGGCTCGTTTTCGCACTTATGAGGATTCATTTGTGTGGCTGAACGAAGCCATGATAGTAAATACCTGCTTCAATGCAACGGATCCTCATGTTGGGCTTGCGCTGAGTGCTGATAACGCCACGCAGAAGTGTTATATGGCAGATACCGGATTACTTGTAACGCACACTTTCCAGGATAAAAAATACACAGACAATGAACTTTATCGTGCAATTCTCTTCGATAAACTTAATATCAACGAAGGAATGCTGATGGAAAACATTGTTGCACAGATGCTTCGCCATAGCCGTTCGCGCCTGTACTTTTATTCCCGTTCCGACAGCCAGAACCGGGAAAACCACATGGAAATCGACTTTCTAATTACCGAAGGGAAAAAGATTGCTCCGGTAGAAGTTAAATCCGGCAATTATCGCTCCCATTCCTCTTTAGATAAATTTCGAAAGCACTTCTCATCTGTAATTGGCAATTCCTATATTCTCTACACCAAAGATGTTATGATCAAAGACGGCATCATTCATCTGCCTCTTTACATGGCAGAATTGTTATGATGTGAAGGGGCCTTGTAAATTTTTGCAAGGCTCCTTCCGCATATAACGAGTTGCTTTTGCACCTTCTGAATTACCTTGCCAGCCTCAGAATCAGTTCCTCTACATCCTCCGTAGACTTTCCGGCATTCAGCAGCTTATTGCGCCAGCGGAGAAGGATGCTGCGGGCATAGCGGGCTTCCTGCGGCGTCAGGGTCAGGACAACTTTGTCACGCTTGCGAAAGAACATAGCGGGCACCTCCGTTTTTTCTCCAGTGTAGCCGGAGGGGACGGCGGCGTCAACTGTGCGAATCAGCGTTCCCGATCCCGTTCCTTCTGCTTCACCTCCAGCACGGACCCGCAGGCCTGTTCATACTCCTTGTCGGTGATGAGCCCGGCCTTGTAGTCCATATAGGTGGCTGCCGCCTGTGCGTCCTTGATGGCACGGATCAGGGTCTCGGGCTTGTCCCGAATGGACTGGATCCAGGCCTGAACGTAGGCCTTGTGATTGTCGATGTGCTGGGGCGTGGCCGTCACGTCCAGATCCACGCCCATGAAGCAGGAACACATTATTCCGGTATGGAACTGGCAAAGATGTTTTCTCTCAACGAAACCTTGACCAACAGACTGGGTGCCGCTGTTTTAATGTCGCCTTTCCTGGTGGGCCGAGCGTTGAAAAAGTATAACAACGGGCAGCCGATCGTCTACTATACCGAAGGCGTCTTTGCGCCGGATACAAAGATTAGGCTTCAGTCCATGTCAGATGCGCTTGGCGTATCTTATTCGGCACTTATCAACCGGCTCAGAGAACTGAGGCTGCTGGAATGCAGACCGATCGAAGAATATATTGACCACGCTCTTTTCCCGAAGGCATCAATATGATTCAGTATGACGCACGTTTCGGTACACCCAGCGACGAGGTGCTCCGAAAATTGGAACTGTCACGCATGGAAGTAGAATCCATGGAAAAGAGGAACCTTAACTGCCCAATCTGCGGCTTTCGCATCCTTGGTGTGTACGCTGACCGAAACGGTCATGCGGAAGTGAAATGCCGCAAATGTAAGTTTGAAGGTCCCATCAACCTGGCCTACTTCAGAAGGCAGCATCGGCACCATAGGTATATCCGCTTCGATAACCGCAAGCGGAACGTCACCAGATAACTTATAACTGAATATCTGAAAACAATACGATTTCTAATCGTGCAAGCGGAGCAGGACCCGTAAAGGGCTGAAAAACTTCCAAGCGCCGTACGAAGCCGGATTGAGACAAATTACAGGATCATTGTATCCTGATGTCTCTTTCCGATTTCTGCGGCGCTTTTTTGCACGGTTTTGCTTCGTACTGCGTTAGAAGGTCTTTTCTCAAAGCTCGCGCTTGGGAAAGGACCTTTATGTTTTGTGCCTGGCTTTGCTACATAGGCCGATATCCGTAGCTCCGAAATTTGGATTTCAACCAACAAACCAAATTTCAAAATAAGGAGCTACGAATCATGAAGAAGGAATTCTGGATCAAGAAAGATCGAACCAAGGACGAACCGGATAATTGGGAAAAGATGAGCAGCTATGAATTTGCTCGTTTTATGGAAACGGCAGATGGAAAGTCCCGCAAGGAGAATATCGCTAGGGTTCCCGGCGGCGAGTCCGGCGAACCGATCATCTATATGGAAGTTGACAGTCAAACCGCAAAAGAGTGGAAGCGTGAAAACAACAGGGCCTGTTATCTACAGAAAACCATGAATGCATTGGGCATCGAGGTGATCTCCTACAATGTTTCTCCTAACACTGAGGATTGGGAAGTAAATGGAGAGGCCTTGCTGGAGAACCCTGATTGCCATGTGGAGGACGATGTCCTTCGCAGCATTCTCACGGAGAATATGCTCGATGCAATGTGCCATTTGTCGGAGATTGAGCAGGAAGTAATCACCCGTCTGTATTTATCAGATGAGCCTATGACCGAGCACGAGTTTGAAAAGGCTTTCGGTGTCAAGAGGTGTACGGTCCACTATTACAAAGTAAGTGCGTTAGAGAAGCTCAGAAAAATGCTGAGTGAAAATGTTTAAGGCAGTTACTAACAATTCACGGAAAAATTCAGCAACTGGTTAGTAGAAGGACTATTTTCATATCTGTCTACATATTTTCTGGGCGATGAACACCATCTCCCACTCTACCACCACGGAAAGCGTGACGACCATCATCGAAAGCGACGACGGCCACGGCAACATTCTGGAGGAGACCGTCACGGAGACCAAGACCACACTGCACATTGTGGTCAGTCACAAAACGGCAACGGAGATGGCAGCGGAATACGGCTTCGGAGAACGGCAGCTGGAGCATCTGGATGCCCTGCTGGAGGAAGGCACCTCCGGAATGTGGGCGGCTGTGCTCTACGGCGTGTACGGTGCAGACGACCAGATCGTGCAGGTGGCGCTGACGCAGGTAGGCAACGTAGGCGGCGAGCCCTATTGGTCATGGTATGGCTTCGGCAGCCGTGTGGAATGGTGTGCCTGCTTTGTTTCCTGGTGCGCCGACTAGTGCGGCTACATCGACACCGGTGTCATTCCCAAATTCGCAGGTTGCGTCAACGGCGTCCAGTGGTTCCGAGACCGTGGCCAATGGGCGGATAACGCCATCGAGCCTGCGCCCGGCATGATTATCTTCTTCGACTGGGACAACAAGGGTCACTCCGGCCCGCAGGACGGGCAGTCCGACCACGTGGGCATTGTCTGGAAGGTCGAGGACGGGATCATCTACACCGTGGAGGGCAACTCCGGCGACAGCTGCCGGGTGAACCAATACCCGGTGGGATACTATGAGATTCTGGGGTACGGTGTGGTGGCCTATTAACAGCGTAAGACTAGTTATCAAGTTACTCAGCTGTATTATTTGAAATAAGGTGGGTGCTATAGCCGATATACCACCCGTCACATACTAAGACGGAGACGGCAACAGCGGGGGCAACTTTTCCGCCGCGTGCGGGCGTATCCGAAGGGAGTTGATGCAAATGCCTGAAATTAAGATCAAAATCCGGGACAAGCGGGCCGGAGGCACGGGGACCATCATCTGCGGCAACAGCGACTACACGGTGGTGTGGGACCTGGACGAGGAATGGACGCCTTACGACACCAAGACCATGCGGGTGAACCTGGCGGACGGCACCTATCAGGACGTGGTATTCACCGGCAATACGGCGGTTCTGCCGGTGCTCAGCACGCCGGGGTGGGCGTCCGTGGGCCTGTACGCCGGGGACCTGCACACCAGCCGGGCGGCGGACCTGCGGGTGCTGCCGTCCGTCACCACGCCCGGCGGCGCTCCGGCGGACCCGCCCGAAAGCGTGTACGATCAGCTGATGGAGCTGATCCGTGGCATGGGCGGTGCGTCTGAGGAGGACATCGCCAAGGCGGTGGCAGGATACCTGACCGAGCATCCGGTGAAGGAGGCGGACCCCACCGTACCGGCGTGGGCCAAAGAGGACAGCAAACCGACCTACACGGCGGCAGAGGTGGGGGCGTTGTCGGCGGACACGCTGCAGGCGGCCACGGAGGCGGCGCTGGCACAGGCCAAGGCCAGCGGAGAGTTTGACGGAAAAGACGGTAATACCGGCCCGCAAGGCCCCAAAGGCGACACCGGCGATACCGGTCCCAGGGGCCCCGCCGGTCACACCCCGGTGAAGGGGACGGACTACTGGACGGCAGCGGACAAGGCGGAGATAGTCGCTGACGTGCTGGCGGCCCTGCCGGACGGAACGGAGGTGAACTACTGATGGCAAAGAAGCTCTATGAGGAGGCCAGCGTCCAGGCCATCGCAAATGCCATCCGGGCCAAAAACGGCAGTACGGCCACCTATAAGGTCGCCCAAATGGCCGATGCCGTTTTGGCGATCGCCCCGCTACAGCCTGACGTGGAGGAGTACCCGCAAATGAGCACCACGGTTGCGGCCTATCTGACTGCGGCGGAGGCCGCTTATACGGACGCCAACGGCGGCAGCGTAAGCGTGCTGGACAGCTACACGGGGGCCAGCGGAATCAAGGATGCTCCGCTGGGCAAAGCGCTCACGATGCAGGGGGGAACGCGTTACCAGCAGGATGAGACCACCGGCATCGGGGGAAAGCTCAACAATATCCTGGGAGGAGAATCCGTGATCTACAACGCAGTCCCCGGGCACGTCCTCCGCTACATCGTGAAAGGCAGCGGAGGGGATGTAATCGACAGCGGGCGCGTGAAGCCGACCGGAACAGTTCGCATGATGAAGTTTATCGGCTATGTGAAAAACTGCCGGGACCTCGGTGGATGGGCATGTGACGGAGGCACCGTCAGGTATGGGCGGATGTATCGTTGCGCCGCACCGGGTGCAGCGGAATCCGCAGACGCCAATATCGCCCAAAATGCAAATATCCGCTACCACTTTGATCTGCGGGATAACGCGTCTCTGGAAAGCTCCCCGTTTGGGAGCGAGGTGTATTACAAGCGGTATCCCCTGTCGGCCTATTACGGCGACCTCGTTGACCTGACGAAATCCCATTACGCAGAGATGGCCGCACTTCTGCGGGCGGTGTTCGATGTGGTCATCCACGGGAACGGGGTGATCTATCACTGCTCACTGGGGCGGGACAGAACGGGGACCCTGTCGTTCATCCTGCTTGCGCTGCTTGGCGTTTCCAGAAAGCACGTGGACATGGACTATGAGCTTTCGGGCTTTTCCTCTCTCTCGGATGCCGGAACGCCGCAGAAGCGGACCTCGGCCAACTACACCGGCCTGGCCAATTATTTCGCGTCATTCGGAAAGTCCTCCCTCCGGGATAATGTCGTGAAGTGGGCATTGAAAGCCGGATTGACGATCGACGAGCTGAACGCATACCGTTCAGCAGCCATAAACGGAACGCCCGCCGCGCTGAATGCCTCCGACTACGTTACGCAGTATACTCTGACGCAGCATCTGACGGACTGCACAAGCAATGCTGCGGGGACGGAAATCAGCGAAGGCGCGGCGCTCAGCGTCACGATTACCCCCAATGCCGGGAAGAAACTCGGCAGCATCTCGGTCACCATGGGCGGCACAGATATCACGGCCACGGCGGTGTCCGGCAGCACTGTCCATATTGCAAGCGTGACCGGGAACGTCGTTATCACGGCTGTGGCGACTGCGGCGTATACAAATCAGATCCCCATTTCGACGGACGCCGGCGGGGCGGTATTCAACGGCGTCGGATACCAGCAGGGATACCGGCTGAGCAGCTCTGGTAGCCCGTCCCCGCAAGCATCGACATACATTACCGGATTCATCCCGGTCCATTCCGGGGACAAGGTACGATTTGAGGGGATGAACCTGAAGGAAGGGTCGGCCGCTATCAACGAACAACGCATCGCATTTTATGATGCGAACAAGGCGGTAATCGCAGCCCCGTATTGGAAGGATACGGGAACGAATACCATGTCGGGCGGGTATCTTGCCAGCCTCACGGTTCCGGCCTATTCCGGCAAGACAGTGGCCTTTGCGCGATTCGGATGCTACTGGATCGATTCGCATTCGATCATTACGGTAAATGAGGAAATCGGGTAAGTCTGACACTTTCAGTTACTCAAAGGTCGTGGACTAGACGGTTTGAAACTCGTTGTCGGAGGCGAATACATAAACAAGAGCATGTCTCACCGGTAAATACCGGCGAGACATGCTCTTGTTCTACACAAATATCAGAATATAAAAGTCAATATATGCTTAGATTATAAACAGATATGGCATCACTCCTTGAGAATCATGCGATAGACTGTACCAGAACCCATAGGCGATAAGGAGAAATATCCCACAGGAAATTGGAATTTTTGTGCCCCGTTCCGTATTTTTCAATAGGGCCCCATAAAATACCCCTTCATAAACATAAAAGTACCAACTGATGCGTTCGATAAAAGTCGGGAAGAAGTATCCCAATGAGACGAGCAAAAGCCCAAAAAGATAAATTATGTACGATATGCGCACGTCGAATTTTTCGGAAGCATGGATGGATGACAGGAATTCCTGATACATTGCACTGTGCGCCATTAACAGCATACACAACATCCATAGTGCAAGCTTTACCGGCACGATCAGCCCTATGTTAATGGAAAGATCAGAAAAATAGCGGCTATATTGGGCCATCTTATTTGAAAGCAGGACAATGATTAACGGAACGCAAAGAATGAAAAGAATGTACAGGAGCTTTTGCTTCTGCTGCAATTCCTTCCACTGAAATGCATTCAGCAGCAGAAGAAGGAAGCCTACGATTGCAGTCTGGTGGAACAATGCGGCGATACAAATGCACAAAATAAAGCGCAGGAACTTTTTCTGCCCCAAATAGCGCGTTCCCCAAAAAACGATTGCCACAGCGACAAATTGCCTTATCCCGTTGAGGGACATGAAGTAGAAAGACATATAATAGAATACGACCATGCATGGAAAGGACGCGATCCCGCGCAGCTCCCAAAATCGTAAAATAATGCAGGCGTGCGTAATCAGCGCCAATAGCCCAAGCAAAAACGATGCATTCGGGATCACGTGCAAAATACCATAGCAGATGTATTTGAAGGACTCCTCCAGACCGTAGGCATAGGAAAACATCCCCTTGTATATGTACGAAAACTTCTCAACATAGCTCGGGGTATCAAGACCTACCGAATAGGCTCGCAGACCGGCAGCCATGGTAAGGGATAGAATGATTACCCATATGAGAAGCTTGCGGTTTCGCTTCTCGGCAAAATAAGAGAATATCCAGCACTCTATCAGTAAGCCGAAATAAACAATATAGGATAGCAGCATCACAGTGTCCCCTTACAATGTAGTGAAGATATTCTTTTCAGAATGACGTGCAGCATTTGACTAAACTCGCGCCAAAATAAGAAAATAAGTACGACGAAAATGCAGATCTGCAGCAGCAAAAGACGATTTCCCCAGTATGCGGCGAACATCTGTCCCCAAAGCAGCCCGTAGCTGAGGGGTTCCTTTATGCGTGCGTTCTTCAATTGAATGTGCCGCAGGATCCATATATAACGCATCATCCATACGCAGAAGAAGCCTATAGCCGTGGCGACCGCTGCGCCATAGCTTCCCAAAAGGGGGATCATGCAGAGGTTTAGAAATGTATTAATGCCCGCTCCTATCAGCGCCGTTGAAGATATCAGTCTCGTGCGGTTCAATGCAAGGCACATATTTTCACAGGAAAGCGACATGTAGTTAAATAATGCCGATAAAAGCAGAGGAGGTACGAATTGCCAAGCCGCATAGAATTCTTTGGCAAATAGCAGCCGCGATAACGGAATGTTTATCAGCATCAGGGCGGAGGAACACAGCACCATAGAAAAGCTGATGACCGCATAGCTTTGCCCCAAGAATCCATCCTTATCTGTTGGATCGAAATTTTGCAGCACCGAAACGGAATACGCTTTGGAAATGGTTGCGCCAAGGGTGGAGATAATAGTCGGAACCTTATAGGCCACAGCCAAAAGCCCGGTTGCAGAGACGCCGCAGAAAAAGGAAAGAATATACTTATCCAGCGAATTATTGATCCACCAGGAAAGTGCGCTGACGATCATCGGCAGGCTGAAGACAATGATCCGGCGGGTCAACTCCGGATCATTTATCCGGAAAGAGATGTATCGTCCCAGACGAGCTGCGAGCATCAGATACAGCAGACTCAATACATGCCCGAGAATATTCGCCAGTAAATATCCGTTTACACCCCAACGGAAGATCAGCAGAAACAAAAGATTGCATGACACAGTTATCAGACAAGTAATAACTGAGGCGATCGTGATTTCTTTGACCTTGTCCAGGGCTCTCAAAAAATAGTTCACAACATTGCCCAGCGCACCGGTGAGATAGCTTGCAAGAAAAAAAGCAATGTAAGCTCCGTTCAGGTCCACAACTCCCAGCATGGTCAGCAAAAATGTTGCAGACGCCAAAAAAACAAAGCCAGCTGATACAATACGCAGGCCAATGGAAAAGACTTTGCGGGGATCATCTTGTCCGGCAACGGAAAAACGCAGAATGGCATCCTGAACTTGCAGAGTCAATATAGGAAGAAGCAGCTGAACGGTTGTCGTGATCAGATCTATCGTTCCGTATTCCAGGGTGGACAGGCACTCTGTATACAGCGGAACCATGAAAAATGAGATGGTTTTTGGGATAAAGCTTGCTAAAAAAAAGAGAAAGACGTTTTGGATCAGTTTCTTGCTTTTTTCGAGTTTATTATTCATGCTTCCTCTGCTTTCTGCAAAAATCGGAAAAAGTTTCTGCAAGAGAACTCCATCCGCGATATCGTGCAATTGCGATCGCTTTGCCCAGCCGTTTGGCCGTTTTTACAGGAAGGATGCGATGCAGGCGACGGGTGATTTTCCATGCGTATTTTTCCTCGCTGCTCCACCAGCTTCCTGCGAACCAATGAATGGCGACCGTGTTTTCTGTCTGTTTTAAAAGGCCGGTATCCAATGCCAAAGGGCAAAAGTAATCCGCAGGGTAAATCGTAAGTCCTGCAACAGACTGACATTGACCATTCTGGAGCATCCCCCGTTCGAGACAGATATCTGTCAGGCGAGATACATTCGTGGTCGTGTTCAACGTTCCGTCCGGATTCAAAAACTGCATATTGCTGTACTGCAGCAGAAATTCTTTAAAAAGAGGGAATTCCGGCTCACAGGCCATGACACATGTTGCAACATGCGAGGCATCCTCAAGCCCTGCAAAAGCTGCCTGGTTCATAAAACGATCCAGAGGAGCAACAAGCTCTACATCCGTATCCATATAGACTCCGCCATACCTGATCAGAGCATAAAGGCGTACATAGTCTGCAACAAATGCCCACTTTTGTGCTGCATATGCCTGTTGGACATAGAGAGGCAGGGCGGAAAGATTGATCTTCGTTTCATTCCATTCCACAATCTCATAATCAGGGCAAAACTTTTTCCAACTGGCAATGCAGCGCTGCGCATCCTCCGGCAAGGAAGTCTTACCAAACCAACAATAATGGATGATTTTAGGAATTTGATGCGGCACTTCCATACTACGCCCTCCTTTGTTTTACCCAGTTATTCACGTGCCAGTATAATGGGGGACTTATGGCAAATAACAACGCTTTGCAAACGGTCTTTGGACGCCTGGCATTGCATAGTACGAAGCGCTTGTGAATATAAGCTTTCCCATATTGCTGGAGTCTGCCGGCCTGAAACAGGCTCAGGTATTTTGTTACAAGCGAATCCAGCAGGCGATTTTTCAGCTTTTGATCTGCAAGTTGTTTATACAAATCGGTTAGCTCCAAAATGCTGTCATACAAATCGGCGGCATTTTTGCGCAAGTCCTGCTGCGTGGTGATGGAGTCATCTCTGGTGATATAGTGGTAAAAGCAAATACCACTTTCAATTACCCTTTCGGCAGATAGAAATGCACGGGGCGTAAACTGTTCGTCTTCATGGAGAATTCCCGGCTTGAAAACAAGCCGGTTCTCCTGCAGAAATTCACGCCGGTAAATATACAGTACCGCCGCCATAGGCATAGAGCCTTCATGCAGCGCCAGCTTCAGGTACATATCCCCGCGGACACAGGCTGCGGTATATCCATGGGAGAGCTTTTTCCTGGTACCAACGCTGATCCCGTCGCCGATGATGATATCTGCGCTTTTATCGACGAAGGGGAGCAGGCGCTGACATGTGTCGAGGTCGATAATGTCGTCTGAGTCAACAAAGAGAACATAGGACCCGGCAGCATGTGCGAGCCCCGTATTTCGCGCGACAGATAGTCCGCTGTTCGGCTGATGAACGACATGCACGCGGGAATCTGCGGCGGCATATGTATCACACATAGCGGGGCAGTTATCCGGGCTGCCATCATCAACTAATATGATCTCAATATCAGAAAAAGTTTGATTTATAAGAGACTGAACGCAAGCGTTCAGATAATTTTCCACATTATAAACCGGAACGATGATCGAAAAAACAGGTTTGTGTATCACTTGACCGTACCCATTCCTTTCACCATTTGCTTAACAGCGTTTTTCCAACCATACTCATGATACCTGTGCCGGTGACGGAAGCAATGGATCCACGCGTGCAGACGTCCCCATTTACCATCCAGCGCATAATAGAGAATCCCTTTATCCTGAAAATATTTGTCGGAATAGCCTTGAAACCAAGATGAACTGCTGTCATCAATCTGCGCGATCGATGCCGGAATGCCATAGATACGGAGACCTTTACGCAGACAGTCCCGCAGAAAAAGGGTATCTTCGCCGCAGCTGTATCGGCAGCCGCCGCCGAACATGGTATGGAACATCACGCCGCTGAAGTGCACCGCCTCGCGGCGGAATGCTATACGGGCGGCACCGTATTTTCCGTAATTCATAGTGGTGATCCGCGTCACCTTTGTGTTGCGGTGCCGAGCCTTACCGCCCTCCAGATTCAGAAGCAGGATGTCTGCCTGGGGGAGCTTCTGGAACCAGGTACAGATCGTTTTCTCGTATCCGTCCAGAAAAACCATGTCATCATCTGCTAAAACACAGATGTCCCCTGTAGCGCGCATTAAGACTTCGTTTCGATTGATCCCGACACCATGGGTAGAGGTGTTGATATAGCGGATTTTGTGGCCGAGATAGACATGCTCTGACAGACTGTCTTTGCCGCATTGATTCCCGATGAGGGCATCTGTCTGAATATGCATCTGCTGGGGGAGGTGGTTATCACTTTGGCCAGTCGTTACAACCAGTGTTTCAACATTCATCGTAATGTTCTCTTTCATTTTCGGGCTGGCCGGGAAAAAGATTCCCAGCCAGCCCGAAATTAATTTTGGATATGCGTTATCTGCCGACCATTTTACCGCTGGCATCAAACTGATAGTTCGCGGCAGGCAGAAGGTCGTTGGTCTTGGTGATCCAATAGATGCGGTCAACCACCAGCTGACCGTTGGAGCGGGCGTAATAGTAGTTGCCGTCAAGCTGGAACAGACCTGCATAATAGCGGCTGCCATGCTGATAGCAGTACAGCACGCCGTTTTCGCTGACGATACTCAGAGCATCGGGATCCGGCTTGGGATCGGGGTCCGGTTTGGGATCGGGATCCGGCTTGGGATCGGGGGTCGGAGCGTTCAGCATTTTGCCGCTGGTATCAAACTGATAGTTCGCGGCAGGCAGAAGGTCGTTGGTCTTGGTGATCCAATAGACGCGGTCAACCACCAGCTGGCCGCTGGAGCGGGCGTAATAGTAGTTGCCGTCAAGCTGGAACAGACCCGCATAATAGCGGCTGCCATGCTGATAGCAGTACAGCACGCCGTTTTCGCTGACGATACTCAGAGCATCGGGGTCCGGCTCGGGATCAGGATCCGGATTGGGATCAGGATCCGGCTTGGGATCGGGGTCCGGCTTGGGATCGGGGGTCGGAGCGTTCAGCATCTTGCCGTCGGCATCAAACTGGTAGTTCGCAGCAGGCAGAAGGTCGTTGGTCTTGGTGATCCAATAGGTACGGTCAACCACCAGCTGGCCGCTGGAGCGGGCATAATAGTAGTTGCCGTCAAGCTGGAACAGACCCGCATAGTAGGGATGGCCGCCCTTGTAGTAGTACAGGACACCATTTACAGTTACGATTCCGCCGCTGATCGGTGTGCTGGTCAGCACATAGGGAATATTGTAATTGATGGCATAGTTTTGTGCGTAACTGCCCTCCACTACATAGAGCGTTGCCTTCGCACTGTTGCGGAAAGTATTGTAGTGCATGGCGGTTGTCTCGCTGGGGATAACGACCTTGCTCAGGACCGGGCAGCCGGCAAACGTATTGTTGCCGATGTGCCTCACGCTGCTGGGGATCTCGATGGATTGGAGGTAATAGCACTGATAAAAAGCGGCGGGGCCAATGTAGCTCAGTGCTCCGTCAGGAGCAAACTCAACGGAGGTCACATTTGTAAATGCAAACAAATATGTACCGACGTATTGGATGCCGCTCCCGATCCGAATGGACCTGATCTGCTGAATATAGTGGATGTAGGGACGCATACCATTGCTTTGGAAGTCATAGGTCCTGCCCGTGCCATCAAGGACCATCCTGCCATCCTTATAGATGACATAAGCAATGTCATCGCCAAGCTTGCCCGCATTGAGCACATCGGCGTTGGAGCTGCTGACGTACTTGCCGGACTCAAAGAAGCAGGATTCACCGCAGAGGTCATAATTGCCCTCATAGGCCAGGCCGGTCTCATCAAACAGATAGAACTGATCGGAAAGCTTCACATAACCCGTAACCGGCTGCCCGGCGGAGAAGAACATCTTCCGGCCGCTGTCCTTATCAGTGGCCCAGCCGTTGTACTGCACCTGGGCCGCGTTTTCGGTGTGGCCGCAGACGGAGCATTCCAATTCGCCGGTGGTCCGGTCATACACATAAGAGTGCTCGTCGTCTGCACAGACGGGAGCCGTGCGCTTGGTGAACTGATCCAGCATCGTCCGGGTGCCGTCGGCGGCCACGTTATAGGCGGTGACGGTGGCCTGGAAGCGGTCGGCGGTGACGTCCACATAGACGCTGTCGAAGTCCAGGGTGGCCACGTCAAAGTGGAAGTCGGGATTGTTCACGATGGAATAGGACTTGCCGCCGGTGGAGCCGCAGATGTAGTACACCGTGCCGTTTTCGTCCACCTGACCGCCGGTCATGGGGGCGGTGCGGGCATAGCTGTGGTCGTTGCCGGAGAAGTAGAAGTCGATGCCGGCCGCATCGCAGGCTGCGGGCAGATACTGCACATAGGTTTCGCCGCCGCCGGTGGGATTGGTGTAGTAGGCGGGCACGTGGGTCACCAGCACCTTCCAGGTGCAGGTGGTTTTGGCCGCATCCTCCACCAGCCACTGGGTGAACTGCTGAAGGGTATCCTTGTCGGAGGTGTGATTCAGCACGGCAATATACACATCGCCGCGCTCCACGGAGTACCAGGCGGCGGGCACGCCGAACACGCTCTTGGCGGCGATGGCGTTATTGCCGCCGTCATCAGCCTCGTGGTTGCCGATCACGTGGATCATATCCGTGTTGCGGATGCCGTCCAGAGTGAACAGGGACAGGGCGTCCTCCCACTGGTTATAGTAGCGGACGTTGTCCACCGCGTCGCCCAGCTGGACGCCGAAGGGATACTGCCCGGCCAGATGATTGGCGATGCGTCCCATGCCCTCCAGGGCGGCCTCCTCCTGGATATCGGCCAGCAGGAAGAACCGGGTCTGCTTTTCGGCGGCGGGCACGGTGAAGCTGCGGACCTCCGACCAGACGGAGCCGTCGCCCACCTGGTAATAGTAGGTGGCCCCGGCCTCAAGGCCCGTCAGAGACACCGCGTTGACGCGGTTGATCTGCTTGCTGGAGGAATAGGAGATCAGGCGGCTTTCGCCCTCCACCTCCGCAGCGCCGGTCATGTCGGCGCTGGCCGAGATCCGGGCCACGGCCCGGGCGGCGCTGTGGACGGGATTGCTCATCCAGGTGACGGTCTTGCCGTCGGCGCTCTGGGACAGGTTATAGATCACATAATAGGGAGCGCCGGTTTCATCCCCCACAGCGTCATAGCTGTACAGGGTGATCTGATAGGAGCAGTTGCCCTCCGCGTCGGCGGCCCGCAGGTTCACGCTGCCCTGGGCGGCCGTCAGGCTGGAGATGTCGATCCGGCCGTTTTCATCGGTAACGCCCAGCAGCACATCGTTGGCGTACACGCTGACGCCGGAGGCGGCCTTGCCGTCCCGGATCACGGTGACGGAGGCGGCGGCTGCGCTGCCCACCACGGCGGTATCCGCCTGGATGCGGTACATGGCCTCAATGGGGCGGTTCGTCACGGGAGTGGTGAAGCCGGTGGCATACTGGTTCAGGTCGCTGATGTCCAGGCCCTCCGTCTGCTTGCAGCCGTAAGACCCCTTGGTGACCTGCACGTTGACGCTGCTGCCCTCGGTGACGGAGGTGGGGATGGGGATGTCGATCGTGGCCAGCGCACCACCGGTATATTTCTCGTGGTCAATGGCAGTGATGCTTACGGATGCGAGGCCGGCATCGTAGCTCCATGTACCCGTTACGCCCTCGGGGAAGGCAACATTGGTAACGGGATAGCTGCGCGTGACGGAGATGGCTGCCGTCAGGAAGGTGATGGACGCCGGGTCGCTGCTGCTCAGCGCCAGCTCCCAGGTCTTGCCCACAGTGGGCTGGCCCTGAAGCTCCAGGGACACGCTGGGCACGTCCGTCTGCTCCGCGTCCACGGTAAAGTACCGGGTCTCCCGGGTGACGTTGCCGTAGCCGTCCTTCAGATAGAAGGTGATGGAGTGCAGGCCGTTGCCGAAGTGCATCAGACCGGAGGTGCTGCCCAGGTTGTCCCGGTCATACGTGCCCCGGTAGGTGCCGTCGAAATAGAAATAGGCGGACTCCACGCCGGTGGCGTAGGGGTCGGTCTCCTCGCTGTCGTCATAGGTGACGAAGAAGCGGAGATTGCCGGAATTCAGGACCGCGCCGTCCTCCAGCTCCGTCTTGGTGCCGTCGTCGTTGACCAGCTGGATGGAGCTCACCACCGGGGCGGTGACATCCTGGTTGTTGGCGCCGTACACCACGCACAGGTTGTCCAGCAGGATATAGCCCTTCAGCTCGCTCTTGTCCAGCTTCACCCCGTCGGTGGTATACCAGCCGATGCCGCCGGTGGTGACCATGGCCCGGAACAGCATGCCGCTGTTGACCCGGATCTTTGCGCCGGCATAGGAGGTCAGGTCAGCCTCCAGATACTGCCAGCCGGACTTCAGCCCCTCACCGGCGCCGGCGCTGCCGTTGCTGAAGTTGATATAGGCGTTGGTCCAGCTGTTGCCGCCATCAGTACTGGTGGCAATCTGGGCCCGGAGCCAGGGGACGGGAACGCCCTCGGGGATGTAGACCCACACGCCCAGAGCGGTGGGGCTGCCGTCGATGGCCAGATTGTCGCCCAGGCCCAGGCAGGCGCCGTCGGTTCCGTTGATATTCGTCCAGTCATACTCCAGCTTCACGGCTTTGTGGCCGAAGCGGACGATATCGGCATAGGCCTCGTCGGTGTCGGACACCACGGAGCCCTTTACCACGCCGCCGCGTCCGGCATTTGCATAATGGCCAACGGCCACAGCGTTGGACGCTATGCCGCTGAATGTCTCATCCACGGTGGTGCCGATGGTAGAGTAGTCCCAGGGGTCCTCATCGCCGCCGTCAATGATCATGGTGGGCTCCATGCCGATGTTCACGGTGACGGAGGCCGTCAGGTCGCCCCGCACGGCGGTGACGGTGGGACTGCCGGAATACTTCACATTGTCGGTAACGGTGAACAGGTTGCCGCTGAAGCTTCCGGCGCCGGGGTCGGAGATGCTCCACTGGATATCGTTATCCTGCAGATGGACCGTCTCCGTCTGATAGGTGGCCTTGAAGCCCAGATCGCTGACGTCCTTATAGTTCAGGTTCACCTCGTCAGAGGCAAAGGCCAGCCGGTCGGGGTTCTGCACATGCAGCACGGCGGAGCCCACCGTCTGACCGCCGCTGACCAGGTTCACCGTCACATCCCCGGTCTTGCCGGAGGAGGTGAACACGGCGCTGGCGCTGCTGCCGGACAGGTCGGTGGCGGTCACCGTGCCCATGGACGCGTCGCTGACGGTGAAAACCGCGTCCTCCGGCAGGGCCTTGGCGGCAGCGCCGGAGAAGTCCATGGCCTCCGCCGTCAGGGTGACGGAGGAGCCGGGGGTATAGTACTCGTCGTCGGGGGTGACGGCGGCGTGGTCAAACTCGCCGGAGGCCGCCACGGTGGACACCACCAGGATGGTGCCGGACACCACGCGCTCGCTGCCGCCTGCCGGGGTGTTGCGCATGGTCACATCCTGCTCACCCTCCCGCTGGGAGATGTAGGTGGAGGAGCCGCCCTCGTCCAGCTGGATGGCCGCCACGCAGCCCAGGGCCACCATCATCCGGGCCTCCTCGGCTGCGGTATAGCCCACGGAACGGGGGGCCATGGTGCCGTCGGCCTGGAACAGCACCACGGTGCCGTCGGCCTTGATGCCCACACAGGTGCGGGGATAGTAGCCGCTGTTGCCGGACTCGGTGATGATCACCTTACCGTCCCAGACCATGGCCACCAGGGCGTCCACGGCCTCCAGGATCTTCACGGTCTTGCCCTGCTTGGCGCTCTGATCCGCCTCGGCCTGGGCCAGGGTGGTGCCCTCCCGGAACACGTTCACGGAGCCGTCGTCAAAGGCGGCGATAAACGCCCGGCTGGAGCTGTCGTGGTGCACCACGCCGTTCATCACCAGATAGCCGGAGGGCTCGCCGGTGTTGATGTTGAACCAGGAGGCGTTGACGCCGCCCACCACGTTCAGGCCGGACTCTTTTTCATAGACATGAGCCTGGTCCGTGGTGGTTTTCAGAGTCCAGCCCTGCTCCTTGGGGTTGCGGTTGCCGTAACCGGCCACGATTTTGGCCCGGCCGCCGGAGGTGTTGACCTCCATGACGTTTGCAACCGTCTGGGAATTACCCGCATCGTTATTGGTGGTAATAACTCGCTCGGAAATGTCGGGTGCAATGGAGTAGTTTTTTACCGACGTGACATGATATCCCGTGCCGTCAATGGTGCTTCCCTTGCCAAGCTCCACGCTCTGCGGATCCAGGCCGAAAGCCGTCACTGGGAGCAGCGATACCAGCATGCAGAGCGCCAGCAGCGCTGCAGTCACTTTGGTTCGTTTCCTGTGTTGCATGTTTTCCCTTCCTTTTTGTGTGATTTATATGCTTATTGCAGACTGCAAGCATACACTTGTTCAAACAGAGCGCGCTGAAGTTCACCGGACGGCAGGAAATGGACCGCGAACCCCAGCTATGTACCCTGATTTTATATCAGCGAATACTTCTCGTATGATCTTCGATCCGCATGGTTTGCTGTATCTCCAGATACTCCGTATGGGGACGCTCCAGATCGAGAATAGCGACATGTTCTTTGCACTTACGCTCAGCTGGCGGAGAAGGCGTATGCCAATCACCATATAGCTGCGTCAGGAGTGCATCGTAGTGCGACGATATGGGGAAATCGGCGTCCTCAAAGCGCATATAGACCGTATCTTCGATCCAGGCACGAGGGAAAATGTTCTTTTTATATTTTCTGCCGCCAGCCAGAAAGGCCTGTACCATACCCGATCCGGAGCCGCTTCTGCACACGCAGAATTCTTCAAGAGGGCCTCTGGGAAGCAACCGGCAGAACTGCATGAACAGCTTTTTCGCAATACTGTCCGTCTCATAGCCCCGCGCATAGAGCGCCTTCGCGAAGATCGCCCTTGATGCGGCAAACTGCAGCCATCCTGCGGCCGGGTGACCGGACAGATTATCGCAGGGAAAAATATCTATGTAAACGCCCTGATGCATTTGCGGATCCCGCGAATGATATTTTTCTATACAGGTGGTGTTGTTCCGCCGTAGCTTGGAAAAGGGCATCGGCCAATGCGCGCCGTGCTCCTGCTGTACATAATAAATTTCCGGGTCAAAGTCACCAGCGGCCTCGTCAAAAAAGCGCTGATACTCACTGCGGATCAAAATAACATCAATATCGTCGTCCCACGGAATAAACCCGTGGTGGCGTACAGCGCCCAAAGCAGTTCCCGCAAATAGCTGATATGAAATATGATGCCTTCTGCATACTGCATCGAAATCCTTCAGCATTTCAAGCAGAAGTTCCTGGTGCACAGTCATCTTCTCAAGTTGAACTGCCATTGATCTCCTCTCCGCCGTGGCTCAGAAAATCCGCTGCGCCTTCGGTCATGCCGCCGCGCAAGCGGTGTTCGTTGATGATTGTGTGAATCTGGTTTATATATATTTGGATCAAGGCATCTCCCCAAAAGTATATTGCTGTCAGCCTCCTGTAGCATGCTGTTTCATTTCCGCCTGCTGCAATATACGTGTCTCGACAGAGTCTCCGACGGGCTTGTGCAGGATTTTCCTGTAAATCAACTTCTGAAGGAATGCCGGAGATAAGAAAACGACCGTCTGTGCGCCGCAGGCAACCAGGAAATCCCACGGTGACGAGAAGCCTGATCGAAGCGCGCTCCATCTTGTTTTTATAAATCCCCGGTAGGTTACATATGAAGTCCTTCTGTCTGCCGCGTTTTCCTTGATCCTTGCAAACACCAAGTCGTCGTTGATATTTTTGCAGTAGTAGCCCTCGTGCAGGATCCTGACATACAGATCATAGTCTTCGCTGCGGGTCATCGCCTTATAGCCACCGACTTTCAGAACAGCGCTCCTCTTGTACATGACCGTCATATTATTAAACGGCTGCCGTCTCCTTGCGTATTTTTGTATTCCTTCATTATCGCAGGGAACAAGTCTCCGGCTGACAGGCTTTGCCGGGTCCTCCGTGAATTCAAGAATGTTTCCGCCGACTACCGTCAGCCTGTCATCTTCAGCAAACTCCTTCAGCTGCCGTTCGCACCGGTCCAAGACGGAGATATCATCCGAGTCCATTTTTGCGATCAATTCATTTTTGCAATGAGTAAGGCCGATATTCAATGCTGCCCCGGTGCCAATATTCTGCGGAAGGCGGACAAGATGAAGTACGGCAGGATTTTGCGCAAGATGCCGTTCCAAAACCGCATCCAGCTCTGCTGTCAGCGGCCCATCGCATACAATTACAAAGTCGTCCGTTCTGACGGTTTGATCCAGCATGCTTTGAATGGCTGTATCAAGATATGCAGGTTCTTCTTTTGTATACACAGACATTAAAACTGAGTACTCCATCCTAATTTTCTCCTCTTGGGCCGATATCAACTTTGAAAATACGCAGCAACTTTAAATTACGAAGCCAATGCTTTGCTTGATGAAAAAACTTCGATTTCGCACATCTGAACGACACGCTGCTGCAATTGAAGCAAAACCTTATCGCATGATACAATTTCTTAACAACATCTACACATCCACAGGACTCAATATAAGTAAATGTGAAGAATAAAACGTTGAAATCCGGAAAGTGTTATGCTACAATATTACCATTATTTCACGATTTACTGGATGCTCCACTAAAAACGGAAAGGAAAGATATTCATGAACAAGAGTGATGCATGCCGCGAGGTAGACATGATCACGCTGATGAGTGCCCTATGGCGCCGCGCGTGGATTATCGCCCTGATCTCGGTGGTACTTGGCGCGATCTGCTTTGCCTGGGCACGCTTTCTGATTACCCCCACTTATGAAGCCAGCGCCCTGATGTACGTCAATAACACACAGGATCCCGGCAAGCCAATCAGCAATTCCGAGCTTTCCGCGGCGCAGAGCCTTGTAGACACCTATATGGTCATCCTCAGCAGCCGCGCCACCCTGGATCAGATCCGTTCAGCCGCGAAGCTGACCTATACAGACAAACAGCTCACCAAAATGATCCGTGCGCAGGCGGTCAACGGAACTGAAGTTTTCGAGATCACTGTTGCCAGCACCGATCCGCAGGAGGCCAGGAATATTGCCAACACGGTCACTCAGGTGCTTCCGGCCCGCATTGCCGACGTAGTGGAGGGCAGCTCTGTGCGGGTCGTGGATTATGCGCAGCTTCCCACCTCAAAGGCAAGCCCCAGCATTCCGCGCTATACGCTGCTGGGTATGCTGACCGGTCTTATTCTCAGTTGCGCGTTCTTTATCCTGCGGGAGCTTTTTGACAATCAGATCCGCAGCGAAGATCAATTGCTTCAGGCGTATCCCCAGATCCCGGTTTTGGCGGTTATCCCTGAGCTTTTGCAGCAAAGCAATGGCCATGACTACGGGTACAGGCAGAAGGAGGGATCCCACCAATGATCTTCAGGAAGGAACAGCCTATTCCGGAGGAAGCTGTCTCTTTAAGGGAACAGCGTGCCATGCTAGGGGACCGGCTCAGCTTTGCCGCCTCCGAGGCGTATAAGCTGCTGCGCACAAATCTGACTTTTGCCCTGCCGGATGAGAAAAAGTGCCGGGTCGTCGGTGTTACAAGCGCTATGCGCGGCGAGGGCAAGAGCACGACGTCCATCAACCTTGCCTATACGCTCGCCGAAACAGGCAAGAAGGTCCTGCTGATCGAGGCGGACATGCGGCGTCCCAATCTGGCGCGCCGTCTGGCGATCGATCCGGCTCCGGGTCTGTCCAATCTGCTGGCAGGTCTGTGTCAGGAACAGGATGTGGTTCAGGATGTCGGACTGCTGGACAGCCTCAAGGTCATTACGTCCGGCGATATCCCGCCCAATCCGTCCGAACTGCTTGGTTCGGAGCGTATGAACGCCGTAACGGCAAACCTGGTGCGAAGCTTTGATTTTGTTATTTTTGACTTGCCGCCGATAAACGCTGTTTCGGACGGCCTGGTTGTCGCCAATCTGATCCAGGGGATGCTCGTTGTCGTCCGGCAGGATTACAGCAACCGTCAGGATCTTTCGGCAACACTGCGCCAGCTGGAGTATCTGCATATCAAGGTGCTGGGCTTTGTTATGACCTGCGCCACGGCTTCCGGCGGCCGTTATGGCCGATATGCGCGCTACAGCCGCTACAAATACGGCTATGGCTACGGAGAGGAGGCACAAGCGGCTCCCGGTCCCTCCCCCAAATCCGATAAACCCCATATGAGGAAATAAAGCGCCATGATCGACTTCCATTCGCATATTCTGCCAGCCATGGATGACGGAAGCAAGAACATCGAGGAAAGCCTGCAGATGCTGCGTATGCTTCAGGAGCAGGGCGTCGAAAGGGTTATTGCCACGCCGCATTTCTATGCGGATGAAAACCCGCCGGACGTATTTTTGCGCCGCCGCGCGGACGCCTGGGAGCATTTACGGGCACACCTCACGCAGGGACTTCCTCATGTGCTTTTGGGTGCTGAGGTCCACTACTTTCAGGGGATCAGCCGCACAGCACAGGTCCGGCAGCTATGCATACAAGATACCGGTGTTCTTTTGCTGGAAATGCCTTTCAGCGGCTGGTCCTCCCGCACGGTAGAGGATCTCGCTGCGCTGGCTCAGCAGCAGGAGATGACGGTCGTGCTGGCGCATGTGGAGCGATATCTCCCCGACCAGCCCCGCGCCCTGTGGCCTAAGCTGCGGCGAATGGGCATTCTGTTCCAATGCAACGCGTCGTTCTTCCTTGACTGGCGCACGAAGCACAGGGCCGTAAAGATGCTGCGGAACCGGGAAATAGATATCCTGGGCTCGGACTGCCACGGTGTGTCCTATCGTCCGCCTCGCCTGGACGAGGCTGCGAAGTTCATTTGCCGGCATGCAGGGAATGAAGCTTTATCGCGGCTGGAGGACTGTTCCCGGAAGCTTATAGGTACGGACCGATAAATGTCAAATTCCCTGCTCTTTGAAAGCTGAACTGCACCCCATTTGTTAGATAGTATGATATACCGTCTAACAAATGGGGTGCAGTTCAAGTGGCATGGCCCTTTCATTGGAGAACTATTTTCTTCTGGCCGAACTGAACGGAAGAACTGTCCGGATTGCAAAGCTGTCCAAGGCCTGCCGGGAGCGGCTGGATCGTCTGCGGTCAAATGGATACACGCCGTGCTCGGCCGAAGTTCGCTTTGTTGTGTCGTGGAAAAAAGAAGACACAGATGAAGAGATCCCGGTGATCCTATCCGACATCCATCTGCAAAAGGACACCGCCGCACAATAAGTGCCGCGGTATTTCAAAAGGAGAACACTCATGAAAGCCCTGACCTACATAGAACACAACCATTTTGCGCTGCTGGACAAGCCGGAGCCGGAGATCATCGATCCCCGGGATGCCGTCGTGCGGGTGACGCTGGGCTCTATCTGCACCAGCGACCTGCACATCAAGCACGGTTCCGTACCCCGTGCCGTGCCCGGTATCACCGTCGGCCACGAGATGGTGGGTGTGGTGGAATCCGTCGGTGCAGCGGTCAAAACCGTGCGCCCCGGCGACCGGGTAACGGTGAATGTGGAGACCTTCTGCGGCGAATGCTATTTCTGCCAGCATGACTGGGTAAACAACTGCACCGACCCAGACGGCGGCTGGGCGCTGGGCTGCCGCATCAACGGCGGACAGGCGGAGCTTGTCCGGGTGCCCTATGCCGATCAGGGACTCAACAAGATTCCCGACAGCGTCACCAATGAGCAGGCGCTGTTTGTGGGCGATATTCTTGCCACCGGCTTCTGGGCCGCGAAGATTTCGGAGATCAAAAGTGAGGACACCGTCCTCATCATCGGCGCAGGCCCCACAGGCATCTGCACGCTGCTGTGCGCAGCACTGAAAGAGCCAAAGCGCATCATCGTCTGCGAGAAAGATCCGGCACGACTTACCTTTGTCCGGGAGCACTATCCGAAAGTGCTGACCTGCACACCGGAGGAATGCGAGGGCTTTGTGCTCTTAAATAGCGACCACGGCGGCGCTGATGTGGTGCTGGAGGTGGCAGGCGGCAAGGATACCTTCCGGCTTGCATGGCGCTGCGCCCGTCCCAACGCCATTGTAACGGTAGTTGCCCTCTACGACGAGGCACAGACGCTGCCGCTGCCGGAGATGTACGGCAAGAATCTGACCTTCAAGACCGGCGGCGTGGACGGCTGCGACTGCGCGGAAATTCTGCGCCTAATCGAGCAGGGCAAGCTGGACACCACGCCGCTCATCACCCATCGCTTTCCTCTGAGCGAAATCGAAGAAGCCTACCGCATCTTTGAAAACCGGTTGGACGGGGTCATCAAGGTGGCCATCACGGCAGATAAACCGCATGAAAAATGCGGCACTGTATGATGTGGATGCGCGCACAATCAGCGAACATATTAAGAAAATTAATGCGTACGGCGAATTGGCGGAATCGGCAACTATCCGGAAATTCCGGACGGTTCAAACAGAAGGCTCCTGTCAGGAAAACTGCCGTGTGGGAAATTCGACAACGTCTCAAAGCATCGGACCTTGAAACGGATGGAGGAGAAGATGGATAAAGCAATTTTAGACAAGCTCATTCAATGCTACGAAACGGATATGGACGAGCTTTATGGCGGCGAACACGACGAGATATTCAAGTGGAGGGCGCTCAAAACCTTTCAGGCAGAGTGGTTCCGTGCGGATCATCCTGATTTTCTTTCCAGATTCAATGCGGCCACCAGAGATTTTTCCGTACTGATTGATAACAGCCGTATGCACCCCCGCAGCGGGGTCGTAAAGCTTTGGGAAAAGAATCCGGATGAAGTGGAGCGCTTGTTCTGCGAAGTGCTTTTTGCTGCGGATCATGGCGACCTGACACTGCGCCAGGAGCACATGGACGCATTCGTAGACGGGATGGAGCAACTGCGCGTTGCTCACTATCCCGCCAACTGGTCCTTTAAACAGGATCGCCATACAGCCTCCGCGTTTTTGGCTATGTACGCCCCGGAGGACAACTATATCTATAAGAGCTCCGAGGCAAACCTCATGGAAAACTACGGCGCGTATGGCTTCCATATAGGTTCCGGAGAACACTTTGACCTGAGTGCTTACTACAGGATGTGCGATGAGATTGCCGCAAGCTTCCGGGAACATTCTGCGCTCCTGGAAAAGCACTTCGATAAAATCCGTGAGCGCGACGACCTCATGGAAGACAGCAGTTTGCACATTCTGGTCTATGATCTGATTTATTGCAGCAAAACCTATAACTATTACAACAGGATCCACTTGCAGAAGCGAAAGCCGGAGAAACAGGCAAAAGCAGCAGCTCGGCAGGAAGCGGATGAGGTGAAGCTGCAGGCCCAGATTGAGGCGTTGACGACACAGATAGAGGCATTGTATGAAGCGCTTCCGGATGTTTCCGACATCTCGCTGACCAATGTGGGGGTCACATCCAGACTCTATGGCACTGGGATGGTGATTGAGCACGATCTGAACACCATTCGGGTACAATTCCCGGGTGTGGTAAAGTCTTTTATCCTGAATACGAAATATAATCGGCGGCCTTCTTTTGAAAACGATGCGGAAGTTGTTGCCGCCTATACAGAGTACACGAGTATAATGGACAGAATCCACACCCTTGAAAGACAGTTGCATCTGCTTGCTACAAAGTAGGCTTTGCAGTCATAAATTCAGGAGAAAGCCATGTTATCCATGAGACCTGACCCGGAGATCCGGGTACAAGAAATCACCATTCCTGCAGGCCGACGCCGGATCCCGGCGCTGGTGCTGTCGCCGACGACTGTCCCGGTGCGGGCCACCGGTGTGCTGTGGCTCCACGGCGGCGGGTACATTCTCGGCATGAAGGAAATGGTGCATATGTCCCGGGCGGTCGATCTGGTGAAAAAGTTCGGGGCGGTGGTAGTGTCGCCGGGGTATCGGCTGGCCTTTGCTGCGCCATATCCTGCTGTGCTGGACGATTGCCATGCGGCGCTAGTGTAAATGAAGTCCCACGCTGCCGAGTTGGGCATCCGTGCTGACCAAATCATGGTGGGCGGCGAGAGCGCAGGCGGCGGGCTGTGCGCCGCCCCGTGCATCAAGGCCCGAGACACCGGTGTGGTGAACGTCGCCTTCCAGATGCCCCTTTACCCCATGCTGGACGACCGGGACACGGAGACCTCCCGGGATAACCACGGCAAGGTGTGGAATACTCGGCGCAACCATTTTGGCTGGCACTGTTATCTGCGGGGGCAGAAGCTGGACGGCCTGTCGCCCTATGCCGCTCCCGCCCGTCTGACGGATTTTTCCGGCCTGCCGCCTGCCTACACCTTCGTAGGGGATGGAGAGCCGTTTTATGCCGAAACGGTGCAGTATATCGAAAATCTGAAAGCTTATGGGATTTCCGCCAGTGTGGACGTGTACCACTCCGATATGCACGCCTTTGACATGATGCAGCCGGATACACCCCTGAGCCGGGAAGCCGCCCGGCGGTTCAACGAACAGTTCGCCTATGCACAGGCGCATTATTTTGCGCCGCAGAGATGAGCACAATGTGAAGAGACATCGACAGATCGGAATTTACGGAGTTGATGAAATGATTAGGAAATATGTTGACGGTGATATAGATGCAGTGATGCAAATATGGTTAAATACGAATATTCAGGCACATAGTTTTATATCTCCAGATTATTGGCAGAGCAATTTTGATACAGTAAAAGGAATGATGCCCCTTGCGGAAGTGTATGTATATGAAGATGATTGCACAAAGCAGATAGGCGGATTCATCGGAATGAACGATAACTACATTGAAGGAATTTTCGTGAAAAAAGCAGTACAATCAAAAGGAATCGGAAAGCAACTGTTAAATTACGCTAAAGAAGGCAAATCTACACTAAGATTAAGCGTTTATCAGAAGAACAAGAAAGCTATTCGATTTTATCTGCGAGAAGAATTTGCCATTCAATCCGAAAACATAGATAACAATACGGACGAAAAAGAATTTGTAATGGTATGGAATCGGTAACTTCCGGTTTGTCGTACCAACTGAGAAATGAGGCAGAAACCACCCGAACCGATCAAGGAGTAACACCATGGATATCGACGCAAAATTGAGACCGCTGTACCTTCTGCAGATCCTGCAGGAATGCACGGATGAGGACAACTATCTGACCACCGCCCAGTTGGCCAGCATTCTGAAGCAGCGCTCTGGCAGGCATCTATAAGGCCCGGGATCTGAAGCGCAATGTGGTTGTGGACGGCCGGGGAAAGCTGGAAAACAAGCAGATTTTCTACATCATCGACACCATCAACGAAGCCATCAACCGGCATAAGAAAATCCGCTTCCGGAAGATTGAATACAACGTGAAGAAGGAGCGTGTGCTTCATCACGGCGGAGAGAAATACACCTTCAGCCCCTACTCCCTGGTCTGGGACGGCGACAACTACTATGTGGTGGGCTATTCGGACAAGTACGAGAACATCGGCAGCCACCGGGTAGACCGCATTGCGGAGCAGCCGGAGATTCTCGACGAGCCTGCGGTGCCGCCCAAGGCCAGTTTCTCCGTCGAAAAGTATGTGAAAACCACCTTCCGGATGTACAACGCTCCTCGCAAAGAGGTGGAGCTGCTCTGCGACAACGGCGTGATGGATGCGATCATCGACCAATTCGGGCCGGATGTCCACACCTACGCCGGAGACCTGCAGAATTTCCGGGTCATTGAGGAAGTTGCCGTTGGCAAGGTGTTCTTCAACTGGATCTTTGGCTTCGAGGGCAAGGTGCGCATCAAAGCTCCGGCGGACGTAAAAGAGCAGTACCGGCAGATGGTGGAGAATGCGGCGAAGGTTCTTTGACGTATAGGAGGTTTCCCATGACAGAAGAAAAAAACAAGCCACGCTGCCGGTGGTGCAATCTGGCTAACCCCCTCTATGTCCGCTATCACGATGAGGAGTGGGGCGTTCCGTGCCACGATGACCACGCCCTGTATGAGCTGCTGATTCTGGAATCCTTCCAGGCGGGGCTGAGTTGGGAGACGGTGCTGAACAAGCGGGCGCGGTTCCGGGAGGTCTACGACGGCTTTGACCTGGACAAGGTCTGCGCTTACAGCGAGGAAAAGATTGCCCGACTGCTCTCTGACGAGGGCATCATCCGCAACCGGCTGAAAATCCGGGCCAGTGTCAAAAACAGCCGTATCTTCCGGGACATTCAGGAAGAGTACGGCAGCTTTGAAAAGTATATCTGGGGCTGGACAGACGGCAAAGTCATCTACGAAAATGACCCCGCCGTTACCACCGGCCCGCTGTCCGACGCCATTTCCCAAGACCTGAAAAAGCGGGGCATGACCTTCGTTGGCTCCACCATCATCTACGCCTATTTGCAGGCCATCGGCGTCATCAATGCCCACAGCGACGACTGCTGGCTGCATGGCGGGAATGGCTAAACAGTTCGAAGAAAATAATTATGCCCCATTATACCCTTGATTTCGCGGGTATAATGGGGCATAATTCTACATAGAATAGTATCTCGCAGAAGGTGCGCTATGGAGTTATCTGAGATGCAGGCACGTGCGGCGGAGCTGGAACAGCTGATTGCTGATCTGCCAGCCGGTTCCATTACGAAGAAAACCGTCAACGGCAAGGAATATTTCTACCACCGCTGGACAGAGGACAAGAAGCGGCGGGAGAAGTATATTCCGGCGGATGAACTGGAGGATTTTCGAGCTCAAATCGAGCAAAGAAAAGCTCTGGAACGGGAGCTGAAAGCGCTGAAGATGCAGCTGCCCAAGGGAAAATCTGTGGATACCTCTGCGTTTACCACGAATGTCCGCACCGGAGAGGCGCTGCACTCCTTTGCATCCCCTGTTCGAGCCTATCGCAAGCGCGAGTGCTTCCGCCAGCTGCACGACTACATTTACGGTGGGCAGCAGGACAAGGTGTTTATCCTCTACGGTCTGCGCCGGACGGGTAAAACCACCATGATCCGCCAGATTTTTGCGGAGATGAGCGACACGCAGCTTGCCAAGGCAGCGTTCATTCAGATCGCCGCAAAAGACACGCTGGCAGACGTGAACCGTGACCTCAAGCTGCTGGAGGCGCAGGGCTTCCGCTATGTGTTCCTCGATGAAGTGACACTCATGGAGGATTTCATCGAGGGCGCGGCGCTGTTTTCTGATGTGTTTGCGGCCTGTGGCATGAAAACCGTACTCTCCGGCGCGGACTCGATGGGATTTCTCTTTGCTGAGGACGAACAGCTCTACGGACGCTGCATCCTGCTGCACACCACGTTCATCCCTTACCGCGAGTTTGAGTCCGTTCTCGGCATCCATGGCATCGACGAGTATATCCGCTACGGCGGCACCATGAGTCTCGGCGGCATCCACTACAACGAGACTTCCACCTTTGCCAGTAGGGAAAGCGCCGATGAGTATGTGGACACGGCCATTGCCCGCAACATCCAGCACTCCCTGCGCTGCTATCAGTACGAGGGGCATTTCCGGCATCTGTGGGACCTGTACGACAAAAATGAACTGGCCAGCGCCATCAACCGCGTGGTGGAGGACATCAACCACCGCTTCACGCTGGAGGTGCTGTCGCAGGATTGGAAGTCCCACGACCTTGGCATTTCCGCCAGCAACCTGCGCCGGGATCGGGAGAACCCGACGGACATCCTCGACTGCATTGACCTTGCGGCTGTCACCGATAGTCTGCGAAAGCTGCTGGAGATCCGCAACAAGGCGGAGCAGACCGTAAAACTGGACGATGTTCATGCGGCAGAGATCAAGGAGTATCTGGATTTGCTGGACCTGACGCGGGAGATCGACGTGCTGCACCTGCCGGATGTCGGCACGAAGTCCAGCCGCACGGCGATCGCGCAACCGGGTCTCCGCTATGCGCAGGCGGACGCGCTGATCCGCAGCCTGCTGCTGGATGAGACGTTCAGCGCGCTGTCTCTGGCGGAGCGCACCGCCGTGCAGCAGCGCATCCTGACCGATATCAAAGGGCGGATGTTGAAGGACATCGTCCTGCTGGAAACCAAGCTGGCAACCCCCAAGAAGCAGGTGTTTGTGCTGCAATTCCCCGTAGGTGAGTTTGATATGGTGGTGTTTGACCCCAACGCCGGTTCGTGTCGGATTTTCGAGATCAAGCACAGCGAAGAAGCTGCGCCGCAGCAGTATCACCATTTGATCGACGCGGAAAAATGCGCCCAGACCGAGCACCGCTACGGCCCGATCACCGGAAAGTTCGTCCTCTATCGCGGGGAAAGCCAAGTGATAGACGGCATTCGGTATCAGAATGTGGAAGAATATCTGAAAACACTTGTATAACAGAGCCGCGATCCTAATGTATAGCTCAGGGCGGCGGCTTTCCATCGCTCATTTCATCAATCATTTTCTCGGCTCGTATGAGCGATGCTCTCAAATCCAATATTTTTTCAGATTTTTCCCTTGGGTACCTTTTCAAATGGAATCCAATCCGTTATAATGTGCTTATCAACCTAACGATATGCGCGAGGTGCCGCTATGAAGACGAAAGACAAGTCGAAGCAATATGTTATCTACTCCCGCAAGTCCAAGTTCACCGGCAAGGGCGAGAGCATCGAAAACCAGATCGAGCTGTGCCGCCAGTACATCGCCATGCACTTTGGTGACGACGCAGCGGAGAATGCGCTGGTCTACGAGGATGAGGGCTTTTCCGGCGGCAATCTGGAGCGCCCGCAGTTCAAGAAAATGATGAAGGACTCGCAGAAAATCGAGTTTGCCGCCATCGTGGTCTACCGCCTTGACCGCATCAGCCGCAACATCGGCGACTTTGCCAAACTCATCGAGGACTTAGGCGACCGGCACATCGACTTCATCTCTATCCGCGAGCAGTTCGACACCAGCTCCCCCATGGGCAGGGCCATGATGTATATCGCGTCGGTCTTTTCCCAGCTGGAGCGGGAAACCATCGCCGAGCGCATCCGGGACAACATGCACGAGCTGTCCAAAACCGGGCGCTGGTTGGGCGGCACCACGCCCACCGGTTACGCTTCGGAGAGCGAATCCAAGATAACGGTGGACGGCAAGGAGCGCAAGGCCTACAAGCTGAAGCCCATTCCGGAGGAAATCCAGCTGGTCAAAACGATTTTCTCCGTCTTCATGGAAACCGGCTCCCTTAGCAAGACCGACCAGTACCTGCTGGAGCATCGCTGCGTCACCAAGCGCGGCAAGCAGTTCACCCGGTTTGCCATCAGGGGTATCCTCACAAATCCCGTCTATATGATCGCCGACGAGACGGCGTACCAGTACCTCAAGGAGAACAACGCAGACCTGTTTGCCGAGCAGTCCGAGTTCGACGGCGAGCACGGTATCATGGCCTACAACCGCACCCTGCAGCGCCCCGGCAAGGCCAACCAGATCCGTCCCATGGAGGAATGGATCGTGGCAGTGGGCAAGCATCCGGGCATCATCTCCGGCAGCGACTGGGTGCAGGTACAGGCCATGCTGGATGTCAACAAGTCCAAGAGCTACCGCAGGCCACGCAGCAATGTGGCGCTGCTGTCGGGGCTTCTCCGTTGCGGCGAGTGCGGCGACTATATGCGCCCCAAACTGACCAACCGTACCAATGCCGATGGCGACCTAATTTATACTTATATGTGCTCCACCAAGGAGCGCAGCCACGGCAGCGTCTGCGCCATGAAAAACTGCAACGGCAACACGCTGGACGCCAAGATCATTGAAGAGATCCGCAAGCTCTCCGCCGACAAGGAGACCCTTTCCAAGCTCTTGGCGCAGACCAAAAAGGTTATCAGCGGCAACAAGGAGGGCTACGACGCGGAGCTGGCACAGCTGCGCGAAAAGCACGCCGAGACTGAAGAGCGCATCAAGAGATTGGTAGACTCTCTGTCCGTTGCTACTGACACCTCGGCTAAGTACGTCATGGAGCAGATCGACGAGCTGCACCAGCAGAGCGAGCAGGAGCAATCAAGGCTTTCTGAGCTGGAGGCCCTCACGGAGCAAAGCCGGATGCTCCATCAGGAGTTCGCCTTCCATCAAGAGATGATCGAATCCTTCGCCCATGCGGTGGATACGGCGACGCTGGAGGAAAAACGCCGCCTACTGCGCACCATCGTCAAAAAGGTGGTCTGGGACGGCAAAAATGCCTATGTGTACCTGTTTGCCGAGGACGGAGAGGCCGATTTGCCGCCCGTAGACCAACTTATGTGTCTGTCAGGAGAGTATAGCGAATGAAATCCTCATGCACTTCCGCGCCCAGCGGAAGCTGCAGGGGGAGGTGTCACTGTCGGAGGCCATCGAGACGGATAAGGCCGGCAACGCCCTATATCTGCAGGACGTGGTGGGGGCCGACGACACCATGCAGGAGGACCTGGAGGGTCGGGAGGATCAGCGGCTGATCCGGCGGCTGGTAGGGGAGTGCCTGACGGACCGGGAGGCCGACGTGATCCGCCGCCGCTACGGCCTGGACGGCCACCCGCCCCAGACCCAGCGTCAGGTGGCCGCCGCCTACGGCATCAGCCGCAGCTATGTCTCCCGCATCGAGAAACGCGCTCTGGAGAAGCTGGAGGCGGCCCTGCGGGAGCACTGCTATCCATAAACAGCAAGAACGGGGGCGGCAGCCCCCATTCTTGCTGTTGGTTCACAAAGTCAACCCCCGGCTCTGCCGGGGGCAAAAGAAAGCCTATGGACCCACGAAAGCGCTTAATTATCATAAAGGGGAAAGGCCAGACGGACTCGGTGGCTTCGTTCCGGTTTCATGACGGGAGGTGCGAGGTCGTCTATACCAGTGCACCCAATAAGACATACGACTTTCAGAGCGGTAATGTTGAGATTCTGCCATTGCAAAAGAAAATCGATCCCGCGCAGGTGATCGTCACGGCTAATGGGCAGACCATCAGCGGAATGGATGAGCTTCTCGATTTTGGCGCGTATTATCGCATTGTCCGCAGCGGAAAGAAAGATTTGTCGTTCCGTAGGAGCGAAGTGCAGCTCCGGCAGAATTGCCTGACAGACGGCAAAAATAAGGAAGCCTTTCAATACTTCAAAGAGACTGCCGCGGCAATCAGTCTTGTGGCTGAAAACGGCATCAACATTCTGAGCATGCAGTACGACAAGATCCAGCAGGTCAGCGAGGGTGCCGTGCTGGCAAGCTATCTTGCGCCGCAGAAAGAAGTCAAAGCGCCTCGGATGCCGGAGGCGATCATCTATCCGTTCGGCCTGAACCAAAGCCAGAAACTGGCGGTAGAACGGGCACTTTCCTCCAAAATCAGCATTATTCAAGGCCCGCCGGGGACGGGAAAGACACAGACGATCCTGAATATCATTGCCAATGTTGTCCGGAGTGGAAAGACCGTGGCAGTTGTTTCCAACAACAATTCCGCAACACATAATGTGGCGGAGAAGCTGGAGAAGAAAAATGCCGCCTTCCTGACGGCGTTTCTCGGCAGTCTTGCCAACAAAGAGAAATTTCTGGAGGCCCAGACGGGCGTCTATCCGGATATGAGCGATTGGGAGATGCAGCCGGAGGAACGGCAGCAATTAGAGCAGGAAACGACTGCGCTTTCCAAGGAATTGAACGAAATGCTCAACGCAAAGAACCGCATTGCGAAAATTGAGCAGGAGTTCTTGCAGCTGAAGCCGGAACAGCATTATTTTGCGGACTACTATGCAACTTACCGTGATGCACCGTCTGAAAGTCTGAATAAGCTGTCCTCGCAGAAAATTCTCGCCCTCTGGATGGAGTTTGAACAGTATGCGGAGCATGAGACTCGCTTGGGCCTTTTGCAAAAACTCTCCATCATGTTCCGGTTCAATCGCGGCGCACTCAAATTGTTTCTCCGCTCCCCGGAACTGGTCATTCCCTATTTGCAAAATCAATTCTATTTCGTAAAAAAGCAGGAGTTGGAGGACGAGAAAGAAACGCTGAACCGCAAGCTGGAACACTACGCTTTCGATGAAAAGATGGACGAGCTTACGCAGAAGTCACTGCGACTGTTCCGGGCAGAGCTGGCGGCGGGGTATCCGTGGAAAAGTGGACGAAAGCGTTTTGAAAAGAGTGATTTCCGGCGGGACTCTGCCGCGTTTACGAACGAATATCCGGTGGTGCTCAGCACGACCTATTCCATCAAGGGGACCCTGGGCATCGATCATATCTACGATTATCTTATCGTGGACGAGGCCTCGCAGGTCGATCTGGCCACCGGCGTATTGGCCTTTTCCTGCGCGCGCAATATCGTGATCGTCGGCGATCTGAAGCAGCTTCCCAATGTACTGACGGAGAGCGATATTCGCACCAGTGATGCCATTTGGCAAAAGTATTCCTTGGATGAACGATATCGCTTTTCAACCCATAGCCTGCTTTCTTCTGCACTGGAAATATGGCGGGACGCACCGGTGACGCTGCTGCGTGAACACTACCGCTGCCATCCGAAAGATCATCAACTTTTGCAATCAGAAGTTCTATCATGGGCAGTTGATCGTCATGACAAAGGATCACAATGAGCCGGATGTATTGACCATGTACCGGACAACCGCCGGCAACCATGCCCGTGGCCATCTCAACCAGCGTCAGATCGACGTGATTCAGCAGGAGGTGCTTCCACGGCTTCGTCAGGAGAACTACCAGAGCATCGGCATTATTACACCCTACCGGGATCAGGTAGCCGCCATCCGCAAGCAGCTGGATGATGCCTATGAAGTGGACACCGTCCATAAATTTCAGGGTCGGGAACAGGACGCCATCATTTTAACCTCGGTGGATAATGTCATCACGGATTTTGTGGACGATCCCCATATGCTGAATGTTGCCGTTTCCCGCGCGGTTCATTCATTGGCGGTGGTCACGTCACAGGACCCACGCAATGACCGGACCAACTATGGCGATCTGACGCGATACATCGAGTACAACAATTTTGAGGTGATCCGGAGCCAGGTTTACTCGGTATTCGATATGCTCTATCAGGGCTATGCCGAGCAGCGCCGGGCATATCTGCAAAAGCATAAAAGAGTATCTGAGTACGATTCCGAGAATCTCATGTATTCCGTGATTCAGGAGGTGCTGTCTGAGGAGGCGTATTCCGCCATCGGCTGTGCTGTACACGTTTCTCTTGCGACGCTGGTAAAGGACTCTGAGCCGTTGACAGAGGAAGAATGCAAATATGCCCGGAATCCATTGACACATGTTGATTTTCTGCTGTTCAATCAAATGGATAAGCAGCCTGTACTGGCGATTGAAGTGGACGGAACGGGCTTCCATGAAGTCGGAAGCAAACAGGCGGAGCGGGATATAAAGAAGAACTCTATTTTGGAGAAATGTGCTGTTCCTCTGCTGCGCTTGCGCACAGACGGCAGCGGAGAAAAAGAGAAGATCAAGGATATGTTGAAAACTGCACCACAGAAGTAAGAGGATAAGGGTTCTATAACAAACGTTGGGGCCAGGCTGATGCCTGGCCCCATTGTCATAAAAAAGTTGAGGATAGAGATAAAATCGTCAGCCATTCTTGTTGCCCGTTATAGCCTTCATGGCATTGCGGGCGCGTTTTGCCACATAGGCATCCCGATCATTTGCATACTGTCGCAATAGCGCCATTCCATCGGGGATGCTCCTGCGTCCAAGCAGCTCGGCGCATTGCCACCGGGCCTGGGGAAATATGCTGCGCAGCCCGGCATGTGTCAGGACGGATATGAGCAGTTCGTCTCCCTGTGCAGTCAGACAGTCCAGAACGTCCTCGGTTTCATCGTCCAAAGCCATCATTGTCAGCAAACAGTCCATATCTGCCGGGAAGAGCCCGCCTCGCTTGATAAGTGAACACACTTCATCCAGCATCTTTTCCCATTCCGGAAACATATACGGCTCTGGATCTCCCGTTCCGCAGCATTCTGCGTACTGGCGCGGTGTCATTTTCAGCCAGTGCCACAGATTGTGTATGTAATTTTCCAGTGACTTCCTCATCGCTCACACTCCTGTCTGGGCTGGGGCATCGGATGCATCCTATACCGCCCCCTATTCAATGCACTCCACCTGAACAATTACATTTGTAAATTCATCAAAATAGATCGTATATTTCCGATCACTTACAAAGTCATCGGGGAATATTTCTTTTTTGAGAAAATGTCCAGATAAAAGATTGTTTTTTTCCTTCGCCATTCCAAAACACATATTCATTTGTTACCGGCAGTGGGGGCGCGACTCTGGAATTGCGGTGACTGTCAATAAACTCACCTGTATACGATGATACGCCAGGGAACACGATCCTGGATGCATACAACAGGCTCAGGCCGATCGCAGCAGCAATCATAATCAGTCCCAATTTACAATCTTTGATTTTAACTTTTCTGGCCCACGGTCTATTAAGCAGGATGCACGCAACTCCCAAAACCAGGATCACCCCGCAGACGCCCCATATCCTATACAATACTCCGGAAAATTGAACATACCATGCCCTCAACTGAATCAATATAACATCACTCTGACAATATCAAATCCAATAATAACCGACCTGGAATCGATTAAGAATTGAAGTACGCACTATTTTCTCTTATAAAGCAATGACATAATCATGAAAAATATCTCGTTCACTATTATCAGACAGCTATGAAACACAATTTTATATTTTGGCGTTAAGCGTAGGCGATGCTGCTGCCGGATTTGCTCATGGACGCCAGCTGACGGCCATGCTGCCACCACGTGCCGTCGTTCAGGGGGTTGCCTATAGCGTCGTAGGTGATGGATTTCCCATTATATGCTGTCAGCAGGTCCCGCCAATTGGCGTCGCCGTAGGTATAGGTGGTGCTTGCTGTCCGGACGTGGCCGTCAAAAGACGGCCACGTCCGTCAGCCGGGACACTTATTCCTCCTCGTCGGGTTCCTGATCCTCCAGGTCGGGAGATATTTCCCCGCGCCGCAGGCTTTCAAATTG